>Ga0172375_10003310_pt1 | contig 24566 bp, 22 predicted proteins | sample LakKiv1m_FD_114537 | JGI IMG/M metagenome (GOLD analysis project Ga0172375, IMG submission 114537) | Freshwater microbial communities from Kabuno Bay, South-Kivu, Congo - kab_092012_11.1m | ecosystem: Environmental > Aquatic > Freshwater > Lake | place: Democratic Republic of the Congo...
CATCGTGGCGCAGCCGATCTACGACGAGATGTCCGGCGCAGCAGTGCTGGTGTACAAGATGGCGAACGGCGAGAAGGTGCCCTACTGGACCATCCTGGAGGCGCCGCTGGTGACCAAGGACAACCTGGACGCCTACTACGCCATCTTCAACAAGCTGGAGCCCCAGTTCCGCGCTGCCGTCAACCCGGATACGCTGCGGGCCACCCCCACGCCCGCGAAGTAAGAGGCGCGGTCGGCGATCCGTGTGACTCCCGTGTTCGCAGCGGGAGGATAAGGAGTGGTCCCCCGGCCACCGGGTGTCGGGGCCGGGGGACCAACATCCACAAGGAGCCCAGTGCTATGAGCGACATGAAGCGTGAACCCGCACCGCCAGTCGGGTCGGAACGGAAACCCATCCTCGAAGCCAGAGGCATCTCCAAGGCTTTCGGTCACGTCCAGGCGCTGGACAACGTCAACTTCGAGCTATATCCCGCCGAAGTTGTGGCGCTGATCGGCGATAACGGCGCGGGCAAGTCCACGCTCGTCAAGATTCTCTCCGGCATTTATCACAAAGACGCCGGGCAGATCTTCTTCGAGGGCAAGCCGGTCGAGATTCGCGGGCCCAGGGATGCCGAACGCATCGGCGGCATCGCGACCGTTTATCAAGACCTGGCATTGGTGGACGTCCGGAACGTGGCCTCCAACATCTACCTGAACATGGAGCCGACCCGCTTCGGCATCTTCATCGACTTCCGCAAGTTGTATGCCGATGCGAAGCGCGTGATTGACACGCTCCGGATTGACATGCCGTCGGTCAAGGTCAACGTCGGCGAGCTGTCCGGCGGCCAGCGACAGGGCGTTGCGATCTCCCGTGCGCTGGCGCGCGGCCGGCGCATCTTCATCATGGACGAACCGACCGCGGCGCTGGGTGTCGAGCAGCAGCACAGGGTCAACGAGTTGATCGCCAACCTGAAGCGCGAGGGCAAAACGGTCCTGGTGATCAGCCACAACCTGGAGCACGTCTTCACCGTGGCCGACCGGCTGGTCGTGCTGCGCCGCGGCAAGCGCGTGGGGACGCGCATCAAGGCGCAAACCACGAAGGAAGAGGTCGTCTCGCTGATCACGGGCGCGATCGCTGGCGACGCCCAGGCATGACGACACGTTCCAAAAACTCAGGCAGACGTCTGCTGGCCTTCGCACTCGTGCTCGGGGTGGGCCTGATGCTCGTTTGCGATTTGGCAGCCTGTGTGTCCTCTACACCCACACCGCCGCCAATCGAAAAAGCGATTGTGGGGGCATGGGTCAATGCCGAAGGCGGGATGATCCATTTCTATGCTGACCATACCGGATTTATTCCAGGCCTCAAAGGGGGCGTTGAGCCGATTCCGGATACGCGGTTCACATACTACCTGCAAGACGAAACGCACCTCGGAATCGTCATGGAAGGACAGCCTGCCACCGTTATGGAGGTTAGGCTCGAAGGCGACAAGATGACATGGCGCGGCCTCGCCGGCAAGGAGTATTTGTACCATCGAGTGAAGTGAGGACCGCCTTTCCGAGTCGGGCGCAGCCCCCTCATCCCACGAGCGGCCGTTGCGCACGCCACAGGGGTAACCACGCGCAGTACCAGACAACATCGTTGCTGAACCACTGCCTGACCGCCACTTTCTTTCTCTCATGCGCCCATAGCTGCGTATTGTTGCGGCGTTCAGACAGCTGCACAGAGGGGCCACTTTGAGGTGGCCAATTCACCTGTCTCAGAGGAGGAAACATGAACCGTATCACTCGTCGCGATTTTCTCAAGGCATCAGGGGTTATGATCGGCGCGGCGGCGCTGGCTGGGTGCGGTCAGCCCGCTCCCACCGCGGCCCCGCAAGCGGCGGCGCCGGTCGTCAAGTCCATCAAGGGCACCAAGCTGACCTACTTCGGCGGCAATCCGGCGGTGGGGCCCGAAGAGTGGCGCAAGAACATCACTGATTGGTGCACGGGCCAGGGCGTCGAGGCCAGCATCGAGTACGTGGCCCAGGCCGAATGGTCCGCCAAGCTGGCGACGATGGCCGAGACCAAGCAGGGCGCCGACATCGTCGAGCTTTTCTCCAACGATGTGGCGATCAACGCCCCGGTTCTGATGGACATCACCGACCTCGCGAACGAAATCGCCTCGTGGAACGGCGGCTGGTTCGAGGGGCCGAAGAGCGTCGCCATGCAGGGCGGCAAGATGGTGGCGCTGCCGATGTACATCTATGCGCAGTATTGGCACTGGCGCACGGACCTCTTCAAGGAGGTCGGCGTAGAGAAGTGGCCCGAGACCTGGGAGGACTTGCACAAGGTGGGCAAGGATCTCAAGGCGAAGGGGTCCCCAGTGGGCTTCGTCCTGGGGCATGCCGGCACCGACGGCAACTGCCACGTCCTCTCGCTGCTGTGGAGCTTCGGCGGCAAGGAGTTCAACCCGGACGGGACCGTCGCGCTCGATTCGCCGGAAACGCTGGCCTGTCTCGAGTTCTTCAAGGACTTCTACAAGGATGCCTGCTCCGAAGACTCGTTCTCATGGACCGAGGCGGGCAACAACCAGGCCTATAACTCCAAACAGGTCTCCTGCACCAACAATGCCGTCAGCATCTACACGGGCCTGCTGAAGAATGACCCGGCGTTGGCCGAAATCACGGGCCTTGGCGGTGCACTCAAGGGGCCTGCCGGCGCGTTCCAGATGATGAACTCGCTCTACATCGGCATCCCGGCCTACTCGAAGAACCCGGATGCGGCCAGAGCCCTCCTGCGGGACTGCATCTTCGACCAGAAGATGTCGTTCCTGGGCAACTACAGCAAGCTGACGAACGCCTACATCCTGCCCCCGTTCGGCGGGCTCGAGAAGAACCCGGCCGTGTGGCCGACCGACCCGAAGCTGGCTTCGGCGCCCACGCTGGGGAAGAATGCGCGGGTCCCGGGTTATGCCGGCCCGTTCACCAAAATCGTCGGCCAGAGCATGAACAAGTACATCGTGATCGACATGTTCGCCAAGGTGGCCCAGGGCACCGCGCCCAAGGACGCGATCAGTTGGGCCGTGAATGAGGTCAACGTGCTCATCAAGGGCGCGTAGATCGCGCGTCGCGTCGTTCGCATCCTCAGATGCGGACGACGCCATCTTCTGCGCAGGAACATGCTACGGCCCAAGACGCCGGAGCTTGCGACGGGCGGCTCGCAGCCCGCAGCAGCCGTGACTAAGCCGACGCCTTCGAGCCGTAGCGATGCTCCTGACGAAGCAATCCGCTGCGCACCGGCAGTTGCTGGATTTGTCCCCGGCCCCGACATCGTATTGCATGCTGAGGCAATCCATGAATGATACAAGAACCCGAAACACGCGTCGCTCTTGGGGAAGCAGCCAGCAAAGCAGCACCCTGAAGGAGCGGCTCACGCTCTGGCTGAACCGAGACAGCACGGTGGGCCAGATCATGGTCGCCCCGATGGTGATTTTGCTCGTGACGCTGGTGGCCTATCCGTTCGTGCTGTCGCTGTGGCTGTCGCTGACGAACAAAACCATCGGGGTCCCCGGCGTCTTCGTCGGGCTGAAAAACTTCATCGGGCAGTGGCAGAGCCAGATCTTCGTGCAGGCCCTGAGGAACACGTTCGTTTACACCATCATCACGACGATCGTCAAGCTGATCTTGGGGTTTGGCCTGGCCTTGTTCCTGAACCAGGAATTTCGGGGGCGGCAATTCGTGCGCGCGGCCTTGCTTTTGCCGTGGATCGTGCCGACCGTCTTGAGCACGATGGCGTGGCTCTGGATGTTTGACTCGAATTTGAGCAGCATCAACTGGGTCTTGCGGGACCTGGGCCTGATCGAGAAGAACATCCCCTGGCTGACCCAGCCCACGTGGGCGCTCGTCAGCGTGATGATCGTCAACATCTGGCGCGGCATCCCGTTTTTCGGGATCACCATCCTGGCGGGCCTCCAGACCATCCCGCAAGAGCTCTATGACGCGGCCTCGATCGACGGCGCGAACCGGCTGGGCAGATTGGCCAACGTCACGATCCCATTGGTGCGCACCATCGTTTACGTGGTGCTGGTCATGAGCATTATCGGGACCTTCTCGGATCTCCAGGTGGTCTACGGCCTGACCGGCGGCGGCCCGGCCAACGCCACGCAGGTGCTGGCCACGCTCAGCTACAAGGCCGGCCTCCAATCAGGGATGCTGGGGCAGGGCGCTGCCATCTCGATGTACATGTTCCCGGTCCTCCTGCTCATGGTGATCCTCGAGGTCAGGTACATGCGGAGGTCAGCAGAATGAGCGCAAAACCGCAAGTGCAGCCCAAGTCGCGCGAGGTCGCGTTCAGGAGGCGCGAAAGGAACTGGGGCCGGATCCTGAAAAGGCTGCTGACCATCTACCTCCCCTTGCTCTTCATCCTGGCGGCGATGTTATTGCCGTTCTATTGGATGGCGGTCACGTCGTTCAAGCCGTACCAGGAGATGTTCAACCTGAAGGCGAACCCGTTCTTTCCGGCCAATCCTACCATCGAGCATTACGTCCATTTGTTCACCAAGACGCGGTTCCCCATCTGGCTCAAGAACACAGCTCTCGTCGCGCTTTGCAGCACGGCCATCTCGATGGTCATCAGCGTCCTGGCGGGATACAGCCTCTCGCGCCTGCGCTTTCGCGGGAACACCTTCCTGGGGCTGGCGGCTTTCGTGACCTACCTGGTGCCCACGACCCTGCTGTTCATTCCGATGGCCGAAGTCACGCGCTCCCTGGGGCTGCTGGGCAAGACGGAAGTGCTGATCATCGTCTATCCGACCTTCCAGGTGCCGTTCTGCACCTGGCTGTTGATGGGGTACTTTCGCACCCTGCCGCCCGACCTGGAGGAGTGCGCCATGGTGGACGGCGCGACCCGCTGGCAGGCGCTGCGGAAGATCACGCTGCCGCTGGCGATCCCCGGCGTCATCACCGCCGGTATTTTTGCGTTCACGCTGTCGTGGAACGAATTCATCTACGGGTTGGTGCTGGTCACATCGGACGCCCGACGCACGATTCCTGTGGGCGTGCTGACCAGCCTGGTGGTCGGCGATCTCTACTTCTGGGGGCCGCTGATGGCTGCGGCCCTGATTGGCTCGGTGCCGGTCGCAGTGCTCTACGGGTTCTTCGTGGAGCAGTACGTGGCCGGGTTGACAGCCGGGGCCGTGAAAGGCTGAGAACCCGTGGCTGAGTTTCGAGTCGTTCGTCTCAACGCGCGCCTGGGGCCCGTCGGCGAATTCGAAGCCGAGCAACACCGGCTGCACGGGCTGGCGCCGATCCAGGTCGAAGCCAATACCCCGGCCGAAATCATCCCCCACGTGGCGGATTGTGACGCCCTCTTTGTGATCTCCTCGGCTCTGCCCGCCTCAGTCATCGAAAGCCTGACGCGCTGCCGCGTGATTTCCAGGATGGGCCTGGGCACGGACAAAATCGACGTCGAGGCCGCGACCGCGAGGGGGATCCTGGTGACGAACGTGCCGTATTTCTGCGTCGAAGAACAGGCCGATCACACGATGGCGCTGCTGCTTTCGCTGGCGCGGCAAATCCCCTTCATGTCGAAGGCGCTGCGCGCCGGGATGTTCCGCACTGCGCACCGGGCGATGGGCAAGAACCGGCGTCTCTCGACCGTGACGTTGGGGCTGGTGGGCTTCGGCGGCAGCGCCAAGGCCACCGCGCGGCGGGCGACCGGCTTCGGCATGAGGGTGCTGGCGACCCGGCGCCACCCGCGGCCGGCCGATCCTGAAGCTGCTGCGCTGGGGGTGGAGATGGTAGACCTGGATACGCTGCTGGCCGAGTCCGACTACGTGTCGCTCCACCTGCCGCTGACGAAGGAAAGCCATCATCTGTTCGATGACGCGACACTGCGCAAGATGAAGCCGGGCGCGTACCTGATCAACACCTCGCGCGGGGCGATCGTGCACGAGGCGGCGTTGGTGGCCGCGTTGCGCGAGGGCCGGCTGGGCGGCGCGGGAATAGACACGTTCGAGGGGATCGACATCTTCGACCCGAACGAAGCGCCGCCCGCGCACCCGCTGGTTCTGCTGGAGATGGACAACGTAGTGCTGACGCCCCACGTGGCAGCCGGTTCGCTGCAAGCCGGGCTGGACGTGACGCGCGGCGCAGTGGAAAACGTCGCGGCCGTGCTAAGCGGCCGCTGGCCGCCACGGGAGAATATCGTCAATTGGGGCGTCGTGCCGCGGTTTCCGTTAGTGGAGGCATAAACCAGATGCACATTGAGTGGGACGAAAAGAAGTGCAGCAATTGCATGTCGTGCGTGGTGGTGTGTGCGGAGCGCCATACCGGGACGAGCGCGCCGGCGCGGGCGCGCATCCGCGTCTTCGTAGACCTGCTGACCGATAACAAGGTCACTGCGCAATGGTGCCGGCAGTGCGCCGACGCCGCGTGCGCCGAGGCGTGTCCCGAGGGAGCCATCACCTTCGACGAGCCGACTCGCGCCTGGCTGGTGGATGAAGAAAAGTGTCTCGCCTGCGCCGCGTGCGTCGAGGCGTGCCCCTACTTCGCCATCCAGCTCGACCCGGTGACGGACAGCGCGATGAAATGCGACCTGTGCGGCGGCCTGGTGCGGTGCGTCGAGATTTGCGCGCCGAAGGCCCTCTTGCTGGCGGAGGCGTGAGGAGGAGACCGGTCATGGCAAACAAAACAGGCGGCTGGGCAGGCAAACTCCTGCGCGTTGACCTCACCACCGGCAAGATCTGGACGGAGCCATCGGTCGAATACGGTCGGAAGTATATCGGCGGACGCGGCATCGCCGCACGCATCGCCTGGGATGAGATCCCGCCGGGCGTCGGCCCGTTCGACCCGGAGAACCGCATCATCTTCACCGTCGGGCCGTTGACCGGCACCTCGGCGCCGAATTCGGGGCGGGCGACCGTGTGCAGCCTGAGCCCACAGGCGTACCCGTACGAATGGTTCACTTTCTCCAGCTTCGGAGGCTATTGGGGACCGACCCTCAAGTACGCCGGCTACGACGCCATTGTGGTGCAGGGGCAGTCGCCGCGACCGGTCTATCTGTGGGTGAACGACAGCAAGGCCGAGCTGCGCGACGCCAGCGAGTTGTGGGGCCAGGGCATCTATGTCACGCAAGAGACGCTGCTGCGCCGGCACGGCAAGGATGTACGCGTCGTCGCCATCGGCCAGGCAGGCGAGAACCGCTCGCGTATCGCCATCATCGCGTCCGGCACCAGCTCGGCCGCGGGCCAGGGCGGCTTCGGCGCCGTGATGGGCGCAAAAGGGCTGAAAGCCATCGCCGTGCGCGGCACGGGCGGCGTTATGCTCGCCGATCCGGAGGCGTTCTCCGACTGTACGCTGGCGGTCGCCAGGGAGATGCACGCGCCGAGCGGCTGCCCCAAGTGGAGCAGCCTCGATCCCGACCTGGTGCGCGAGTACAGCGAGCGCTTCTACGCCTGCACGCAACAGTGCGCCAACCCGATCTGCCGGCTCAGCCGCTATTACGACGGCGTGCAGGGCGTGGTCTATCCGAACCGCAAGTACAGCGGCACGATCACGTGCGAAAGCTCGCTCTTCGGCGGCGCGGGCGGCACGATCTACGACTGGAAGATCGGGTTCCGCGGCGGCTTCGAACTGGCGCGCATCAGCCAGGATTACGGGCTGAACCACTGGGAGCTGGGGATCGGCATGGCGCCGTGGCTGCGCAAGTGCCACGCGGCGGGCGAACTCAACGCACTGGACGACGTCCCCTTTGATCTCGACAACGCGGCTTGCTGGGACGCGCTCTTCCGCAAGATCACATTTCGCGAGGGCATCGGCGACGCGCTGGCCGAGGGCGCGGTGCGCGCGGCGCACATCCTCGGCATGGGCAAACGTTATGTCGATGACTTCTACACCGCGTGGGGCTTCGCCGGTCACTGGGACGGCCACGGCGACAAGATCAACCTGATCGTCTTCCCCTTCTGGCTGGTGCCCGCGCTCCAATGGGCCACCGCCACGCGCGACCCTATGGCGAGCGGCCACGGTTACGCACAAAACATCATGAACTGGTCGCCGATGTTCTCAGGCGAGGACGGGCTGGGGTGGGAAACCATCGCGGACGTGGCGGCGAACGTCTACGGCACGCGGCAGGCAGCACATCCCCTCTCCGGCTACCAGGCGAAGGCGTATCCCGCGATCTTCCACGGCCATCGCAGCATCATCAAGGACAGCGTCACGGTCGACGACCAGGCGTACCCGCGCATCTACAGCCTCAAGACGCCCGACCACTTTGCCCGCGCAGAGGACGGGATGCCAGGACCGTCCTTCGAGTGCAACATGTTCCGCCGTGCCACCGGCATGCAGATCAGCGAAGCCGATTTCGAAAGCATGGCCGAGCGGATCTTCAATTTGGAGCGCGCCGTGCAGGTGCGCAATTGGGACCGCTCGCGCGCGGTGGATGAACAGGTCATCCCGCATTTCGCCGACATGGAGAACTGGGTCAACCCGCTGCTCGGCGCGGGTGTGGGCCTGGACCTGAACCAATTCGGCAAGCTGTTGGACGAATACTACACCCTGCGCGGCTGGGACGTCGCGACGGGCCGGCCGACCGCGACGAAACTGAGGGAATTGGGGCTGGCGGACGTCGCCGAGGAGTTGGCGCGGCTCGGGCTGATTTCTGAGGACCACGCGTGATTTGCGACAGAAGGGTAACGATTCAGCCGCGGCTCCGCATCCTTCGACTCCGCCGGGGGCCCTACCCCGGCTCCGCTCAGGATGCTCGGTCTGGGATATGGGCTGAATCGTCGTCTCATTGCTTTGATTGCGGAGTGACGATATGGCGTTGAACATGTGTAACCTGGGGGGCAAGCTCGTTCTCGTCACCGGTGCAGGCACCGGGATCGGGCAGGGGATCGCCATGGCCCTGGCGGAGATGGGCGCGGATGTGGCGCTGCACTACAGCCGCAGCGCCGAAGGCGCGGCTGCGGCAGTGGCGCATATCAGGGCGATGGGCGGTCGGGCAATGGCCATCCAGGGCGATCTGGAAAGCGTGTCCGAATGCTGCCGCGTGGTGGACGAAGCGGCCGCGTTTCTCGGCGGGCTGGATGGCCTGGTGAACAACGCCGGCATCACCACGACGATCCCGTTCCTCGACGTGACCGAGCAGCAGTTCAACCGCAGCTACAACCTGAACATCCGCGGGCAATTCTTCTGCGCGCAGCAGGCGGTGCGGCATATGGTCGAGCGCGGGCGCAAGCTCCAGGAGCGCGATCCCGAGTACCGGTGGGCGGGAGGCAGCATCGTCAACATCTCGTCGGTGCACGCCGCGCTTGGAGTGCCGGGGCACTCGGTCTACGCGGGCACGAAAGGCGCGATCAATGCGTGGACCCGCGAACTGGCCGTCGAGCTGCTGCCCTACCATATCCGCGCCAACGTCCTGGCGCCCGGCACGATCGAGGTGCCGAGCTACTGGCGAAAATCGCCGGAGTATACGCGCGAGGCGGGCAACAAGGCCGTGCCCTGGGGCCGCGTCGGCCTGCCCGAAGACGTCGGCTATCTGGTCGCCTACCTGATCTCGGACGGCTCCGAGTTCATGACCGGCTCGGTGCTCTATTTCGACGGCGGCCTGACCGCGAAGATGGCGCTGCCGGAGCAACAGGAACAGAGTGAAGGGTGAACACGAAGATGGAGAATTCTTCCTTTGCCGTCCAATGGCCGGGCAAGCTGGTCTTCGGCCCCGGTCGGTTGGCTGTGCTGGGCGACGAAGCGAAGACCCTCGGGCGCCGGGCCTTCGTCGCAACCACGCGCGATCTTTCCGGGCTTGGCCTGACGGATCGCGTTCGACATTTGCTGGAAGCGGCTGGGGTGGCCATCACGCTGTATGAGGATGTCCAGCCGGATCCCACTTCGGTCGCGGTGGATGGCGCCGCAACGCTCGCGCGCGCGGCCGGCTGTGATCTGATCATCGGCCTGGGCGGCGGGAGTGCGATTGATCTGGCGAAAGGGGTCGCGGTGGCAGCCACCCATCCCGGCCCGATCTGGGACTATGTGACGTATACGGGCGCTAACGCCAAGCCGGTGACCGCCGCGGCCCTGCCCGTCATCGCCATCCCCACGACCGCCGGCACCGGCTCGGAAGTCACGCTCGGCACTGTGCTGGATAACCCCAGGGGACAGGGGGCAGGAGTCAGGGGACAGGAGTCAGCCAACGCAGGGCTGGGAACCACTGACCGACCGATGAAGGCGGCGTTGCTCAGCCCACACATCTATCCGCGCGTGGCGCTGGTCGATCCGGAGCTGACCTACACCATGCCGCCGAAGGTCACGGCCATGACCGGCTTCGACGCGCTGACGCACGGGATGGAGGCATACTTGAATGCCGTGCGCCGCAACCCCGCGTCCGACCTGTTCGCCCTGGAGGCGGTGCGGCTGGTTGTACACTACCTGCCCCAGGTGCTGGCCGATCCGGCCGACCAGGCTGCGCGGGCGCAGATGGCCTGGGCCGCGACGCTGGGTGGGCTGAGCATCGCGCTCTCCAACACCACGGTGGCGCACGCGATGGGGCTGCCGATGGGCGCGCGGCTGGGCACGCCGCACGGCCTGGCGCTCTCACGACTCCTGCCGGTCGTGCTGGCCCACTCGTGGCAGGCGCAGCCGGCGCGCTTCGCCGCCCTGGCGGAAGCCATCGGCAGCGCGCGACCGGGGCAGGGCGAGGCGGAGAAGGCACAGGCGCTGGCCCCTTGGCTGAAACGGTTCGTCGAAGAAATCCGTCTCGGCGCGCCGTGGACGGGCCTGGGCGAGGCTGTCGAGGCATCGTCCGTTCTGGATACTTTGACCGACGACGTCTTCGCCTACATGGGCCGGCCGGTCCAGCAGCATCTGCCTGTCTTCACCCGGACCGAGATGCGGCAGATGTATGAAGAAGCGCTGTTGAGGTAGATAAAAGCCTCGATTCCAAAAGAGCAGAGTCAGAAAGGTCGGAAGAATGGACATCACACGAGACGAAATCAAGCAAATGCTGGACGTGGCGCTCCTGCAGCCCATCGCCACCCCGGCCCAGATCGAGGCGCTGGCGCACGTCGTCCGGGACGAGGGCTTCGGCCAGATTTGCGTCAACACCTGGCACGTCGCCCGCGCGGCCGCGATCGTCAAAGGCTCGCCGGCCAAGGTCGTCGCCTGCGTCAGCTTCCCGATGGGCACGATGAAGACGGCGCTGAAGGTCTGCGAGACCGAGCAGGCCGTGGCCGACGGCGCGGATGAGATCGACATGGTGCTCAACCTCGGCGCGTTCCTGGGCGGCGATCGGCGCTACGCCGAGGATGATGTGCGCGCGGTCGTGGACGCGGCGGCCGGCCGGCCCGTGAAGGTGATCATCGAGACCCCCTTCCTGACCGCCGACCAGAAGGCCGACGCGTCCCGTCTCGTACAGGCGGCCGGCGCGGCGTTCGTCAAGACCTGCACCGGCTTCAGCCCGGATCCCGTTGCGCTCTACGAGGACATCCGCCTGATCCGCCACACCGTGGGACCTGAGATGGGCATCAAGGCCTCGGGCCGCGTCGGCAACTACTTCCGCTTCATGACCATGCTCGAAGCGGGCGCCACGCGCGTTGGGTTGGTGCTCGATCAGGCGCGCGAGATCCTGCGCGGGTGGGAAGCGGCGCGGTGAGTGTGTGGGTGTGGGAGTGCGTGAGTGTCTGTGAGTGTGCGTGAGTGTGGGAGTAGGGATTGGGGAATTGTGAGGACATCCCAGGGCGCATCACGCACCACGCACCACGCACCACGTAGGATGGGAATGATGAATTGGCTACTGAGTTTTCCTGTCCCCGTCGAGTTCGGCGCGGGGTGCCTGGGACGGCTGGACAAACACCTCGGCGGCGCGCGGCGGGCGTTGCTGGTCACCGGCCGCCACGCGATGAGGGCGGCGGGCGTCACCGGCCGCGTCTGCGAAATCCTGACGGCCGCCGGCTGCACGGTCCGGGTGTTCGATGGCATCTCCGCGGAGCCGAACTACGATGAGATCGAGGCCGCGGCGGCGGCTGCCCGGCAAACGGGCGCCGAGGTGATCATCGGGTGCGGCGGCGGCAGCGCGATGGATGCGGCCAAGGCGGTCGCGGTCGCTGCCACGCATCCCGGCCCGATCATGGACTACGTGCTCAACGGCCCGCGCCAGATCACAGCCGCCACCCTGCCGGTCATCGCGATCAGCGGGACGTCGGGGACGGGCAGCCACGTGGGGCGGGTGGCGGTGCTGTCGGATCGCGGCCGCGGCATGAAGCGTGCCCTGATCTCCGACTACCTGTACCCGCGCGCGGCGTTCTGCGACGCCGAGGTCCTGCGACACATGCCGCCCGACGTGACGGCAGTGACCGGCTTCGATGCCTTCGCGCAGGCGCTGGAAGGCTACCTCTCCCGCGCCGACAACCCGATGGGCAAAGTCTGTGCCCAGGAGGCGCTGCGCGTCATCTACCGGGCGCTGCCCGAAGCCATCCGGCGCGGCGACGACCTGGACCTGCGCGACCGGATGGCGTGGGGCGATACGCTGGCGGGCATTTCGCTGGCAACCAACGCCATCATCACGCCGCACAGTTTCAGCATGGTGCTCGGCGGCCGCTACGGGATCACCCATGCGGCCGGGATCGCGTCGGTGACGCCGGCCTGTCTGGAGAACTCGCGGCCCAATGCCGTCGCCAGGCTGGCGCAGGTCGCCAGGCTGTTGGGCTGCGCCGAGCCCTTGAGTGAGGAAGCCCTCGCCATCTGGGCCGTTGACGCCGTCGAACACTTCATCGTCACCATTGGCCTCGGCCGCTCGCTGACGGATTATGGTGTGCCGGAGGCTGACTTCCCGGCCATAGCCGAGGAGACGCGCACCGCGTTCGGCCTGCGCGTCGATGCGGACCCGGTCCCACAAGATGCGGCCGGACTGGAGCGGATCCTGCACCGGTCGGTGGCGCGCTGGAGAGAAGTGAGGGCAACGGATGGAAACAGCTAGGCGGATGAGATTCGGAAAGCTCGAGATCAACCCGGCCTTGAATCCCGGTGTATTGGATACGGCGACCTGGGATCGGACGGCTGCCTGGTCCGCAGTCCAGGCGGTGGATGACGCCTACTGGCCGGCGTTGGCCGATGCGGCGGTGAGCGGCGCGGCGCTGCCTGTCAGCGTCGGCTTGACACCCTATGCGCCGTCCTTTGCATGGCATCAGGACACGTTTTACTGCCTGGCCGGCCTTCCCGACGGTCAACAGGTCTTCCTGGAAATCGGTCCCGGCGCGAACGATTGTCCCTTGGGCGCGGCCATTGGGGTCAAGACGTTGCCCCCGGCGACCACCAATCCTCAATGTCCAATATCCAATATCCGCTCTTACCCGACCGGCGCCCCCGTCCTCGATCGTTTCTTCCGCCACATCGCGCCGGACAAAGGCTCGCGGGCGTTGGGGCCGATACCGCGGCTGGGGGTCGGCACGCGCATGACCACCGCAGTCTGGCCCGCGATCTGGGAAGCAATGGTGTGCGGTGAATTCGCAACCAACGCGATCCAGAACTCGGTGCGCGAGCTGAACTTTCTGGAGACGCTGCTGGAAGGCCGGCCGGCCGAGCGGAACATCGCATTTGGCTTCGGCACGATCGAGACCGGTTACACCGGCAGCTCCTACGAGGGGTTGTGGGTGGCGGGGGTGCTAGACGCGCTCAAAAGCCGCAGGGTTTCCGAAAACCCTGCGGGTCTGCCTTGCTACGGTGCCGACGCCGACCACATCCAGGTCAAACGCGGGGCCGATGGGATGGCGCGGGCGAAAAAGCTGCTCGACGCGACGCGCTACTACTCGTTCTACACCCTCGACGTGTCGGACGTGCTCGACTACGCCGCACCCTCCGCGGGGCCGGCGGCAGCGACCGCCTACCTGGAGGACAGGCTGCCGGACGTCAAGCAACGCCGCGAGCTGTTGGCGTATCATCGCCAGTCGCGGCGGCTGGGTGGCTTCGACTACCGGCCGGACGACGCAGATCTGGGCCGGCTCGTGGGCAAGTACTGGGTCGCGCTGGATGCGGTCGGGAAGCTGCACGAGTACATCGGCAGCTTCAAGGCAGGCGTCGCATTCGACCTGGAATTGAGCATAGACGAGCACCCGAACGACGTACCAACCTTCGACTGCCTGACCTCGGAGACGGAGCTGATCTTCGTGCTGCTGGAAGCGCAGCGTCGCGGCATTCCGCTGACTCACGTCGCGCCCAACTTCGGCGTGGAGAAGGGCACGGACTATCGCGGCGCCGACGGGCTGCCCGGCTTCGAGGCGCGCAGCCGCAGCCTGTGCAGCATCGCTGAAGAGTTCGGCGTGATGGCAGACTTCCATAGCGGCGACGACCTGCGTGCGGCCACCCGGCAGGCCATCGGCCGCGCAACAGGGGGGCGCAACCATTTCAAGGTATCGCCCAACCTGCAACTGCTCTTCGCCGAGGTGCTGGCCGAGCACCACCCGGTTCTATTCCGCCGTTGGTGGGAAGATGCGCTGGCGTACGCACAACGCGAGGCCGCGGCCGGCTCGGCGTTCGCAGTGGAGTGCATCCGGCACTCGGACCTGCGGCAGCCCTCGTCGCACGACGAAGTTTTCCACAACTTCAGCTTTGCGTTCGTCGGGCGGCGTGATCCCGACGGGCAGTTTATCTTCCGCGGGGAGTTTTACGCCCTGTCGCCCGCGTTCTACCGGGCCTACCAGCAGTGCATCGCCGCGTACCTGCTGGAGCTGGCGAAAGATCTTCGGATATCTAAGTGAATAACAGGGAGCAATGATGGACCTTTTTCTCGACAGTTCCAGCCCCAAGGAAATCCTGGAAGCGCGCTCGTGGGGCCTGCTTTCGGGTGTCACCAGCAACCCCGGGCTGATCGCCGCGGCCGGGCCCGACATGGAGAAGACCCTGGCCGGCATCGTGGAGGCCTCACCGGGGCCGGTATTCGCTCAGGTGATCGGCTGGCATGACCCTGCGCCGATGGTGCGCCAGGCGCGCTGGCTGCACGCCTTCTCCGACCGGATTATCGTCAAGCTGCCGGCCAGCGTTGCCGGTCTGCAGGCGCTCCAACAGCTCAAGTCCGAGCTGCCAGAGCTGCGGTTGGCCGTGACAGCGATCGCCTCTCTCGCCCAGGCGTACCTGGCTGCCAAGGCCGGCGCCGATGTCGCCGCGATCTTCAACGGGCCGCTGGATCAGGCGGAAGACACCGCCCACGACATGATCGCGCCGGTGCGGCAGATCTACGACAACTACGGCTTCAAGACCAAGATCCTCGCCTGCGGCCGCTACCCGCGCCTCTTCGGCGAGATCGCCGTGGCCGGCGCCGACATTTGCACGATGCGGATGGAGTTCATGCGTCTCCTCTGCGAACACTCCTTCACCGAGTCGCGTATGACCGCATTCCTGAAGAGCTGGCGGGGGACGTTCGGCGATAAGACCTGGCCGGAGAAGGAATAAGACATAGGAGATCCAGGCTATGCCGGTCTACGCAGGGAAACTACTTCGGATTGATCTGACGAACAGAACGTGGCGCGAGGTGCCGATTGCCGACGAGATCGTGCGCAAATAGCTGCTCGGTTCGGGGCTGGCCGCCAAGATCTACCACGAGGAGATGGATCCGAGCCTCGATCCGCTCGCTCCCGCCAGCCCGCTGATCGTGATGAACGGCGTGCTCGCCGGCACCTTTGCGCCTACCGGCTGCCGCAGTTCGTGGTGCGGCCGCTCCCCGCTGACCGGCATCTGGAACGAGGCGAACCTGGCGCATTACTGGGGCGCGGAGTTGCGCGCGGCCGGCTACGATGGGCTGATCATCACCGGCCGGGCCGAGGGGCCCACGTATCTCTGGCTCAGCCAGGGCGCGGTCGAGTTTCGCGACGCGGCGCACCTGTGGGGCCGCGACTGGTTCGAGGCGGGCGACGCGCTGCTGGCCGAGACCGATCCCAAAGCGCAGGTCGCCGGCATCGGCACCGCCGGCGAAGGCTTGGTGAAGATCGCCGGCATCATGTGCGGGCCGTCGAACTACGTGCGCGCCGCTGCACGCGGCGGCATGGGCGCGCTGCTGGGCAGCAAAAACCTCAAAGCAATCGTGGTGCGCGGCAAGGCGCGGCCGGAGTATCCCGACCCGAAGCGCTTCCGCGACGAGGTTAGGGAACAAAACGAGTTCATCAAAGAGCACTCGCAGCCCATGAGCAACCTGGGCACGGCGGGTGGCGTGCTGGGCACGGAGTTGTACGGCGACATCCCCATCCGCAACTGGACTCTGGGCAACTGGCCGGACGCGGTCAATCTCGCCGGCCAGACCTTCTACCCAAAATATCTGGTCAAGCACACCCACTGCTATGCCTGCCCGATCGGCTGCGGCAAGGAGATCGAGGTCAAGGAAGGCCCCTACGCCTCCCCGCGGGGTGAAGGCGTGGAGTATGAGACGCTGGCCGGCTTCGGCGGCTTGTGTCAGGTGAGCAGTTTTGAGTCGGTGGCGCTGGCGAACTCGCTCTGCAACCGCTACGGCCTGGACACGATCTCAACCGCCGCGGTGATCGCCTTCGGCATGGAGGCGTTCGAACGCGAGTTGATCGGCTCGGCCGAGACCGGCGGGATCGAACTGCGTTTCGGTAGCGCCGACGCTATGCTGGCGATGATCGGCCATATCGCGCGTCAGGAGAACATCGGCGCGGTGCTGGCCCAGGGCGTGCGCGCGGCCGCCGCGCAGATCGGTCAGGGCAGCGAGGCGTTTGCCGTGCATGTCAAGGGGCTGGAAGTGGCGCATCACGACCCCCGCGCCTTCGTGAGCATGGCGGTGAACTACGCGACCGCGGCCCGCGGCGGCTGCCACCTGGAGTCCGCCACCTTCTGGAACGGCTACGGCATCCCGCACCCGGACCTGGGTTACCCCAGCCCGCTGCCCATCCACGCGTCGGACGCGGCCACGGTCAAGCTCTGCTACGACTTTCAGAACTACGCCGGGGTCTACAACCCGCTGGGGCTGTGCAAGTTCCTGATCAAGGGGCAGGTAGGGCCGGAGCGGCTGTGCGCCATCGTCAACGCGGCTTTGGGCTGGGAGTGGACGACGCAGGACGTGCTCGACACCGGCGACCGCATCTTCCAACTCAAGCGGCTGATCAACCTGCGGCTCGGCGTCACCGCGGCGGACGATCGCTTGCCGCCGCGCTTTGCCAACGAACCGCGGCCCACCGGCGGCGCGGCCGGTGTCCTGCCGGACCTGGCCGTGATGCTGCCGCTCTACTACGAGATGCGCGGCTGGGGTCCGGACGGTGCGCCGTCGCCGGAACGGCTGGTGCGGTTGGGCATCGGTTGAGGTCACAACATGCGCAAAATCACCCCCGACGACGCACTGGACTATCACCACCTGGGCGGCAGGCCCGGCAAACTGGCTATCGTGCCCACCAAGCCGATGGCCACCCAGCACGACCTGGCCCTGGCCTACACACCCGGTGTGGCCGTCCCCGTCCTGGAGATCGCCCGCCAGCCTGATCTGGCCTATGACTACACCGCCAAGGGCAACCTGGTGGCGGTTGTCTCCAACGGCACCGCCATCCTGGGCCTGGGCGACCGCGGCGCGCTGGCCGGCAAGCCGGTGATGGAGGGCAAAGCCGTCCTCTTCAAGAAGTTCGCCGACGTGGACGTGTTCGACATCGAGCTGGACAGCCACGATCCGGAGGTCGTGATCCAGACGGTGAAGGCCATCGCGCCGACCTTCGGCGGCATCAACCTGGAGGACATCAAGGCGCCGGAATGCTTCTACATTGAAGAGACGCTGCGCGCCGCGCTCGACATCCCGGTGTTCCACGACGACCAGCACGGCACCGCGATCATCTCGGCCGCGGGGCTGCTCAACGCGCTGGAGCTGACGGGCAAGCGCATCGACGAGATTCGCGTCTGCGTCTCGGGCGCCGGCGCGGCCGCCATCTCCTGCTCAGAGCTGATGGTGCGGCTCGGCGTGCGCCGTGAGAACATCCTCCTGGTGGACTCGCGCGGGGTGATCTACCGTGGCCGGACCGAGGCGATGAACAAGTACAAGGAGCGCTTCGCGGCGGATACCGACGCCCGGACCCTGGCCGACGCGGTGCGCGGGGCCGATGTGTTCTACGGGCTCTCGGCCGCGGATGTGCTGAAGCCTGAGATGGTGAAGACGATGGCGGAGCGGCCGGTGATCTTCGCCATGGCCAACCCCGACCCGGAAATCCGTTACGAGGTCGCCCGTGCGGCGCGGCCCGACGCGATCATCGCCACCGGCCGTTCGGACTATCCCAACCAGATCAACAACGTGCTCGGCTTCCCCTTCATCTTCCGCGGCGCGCTCGACGTGCGGGCGCGCACCATCAACGAGGAGATGAAGGTGGCGGCGGCCCACGCCCTGGCCGCGCTGACGCGGGAGGACGTGCCCGACAGTGTGCTGCGCGCTTACGGCCTCGACAGCCTGCGCTTCGGCCCGGATTACATCGTGCCCAAACCGCTCGACCCCCGCGTCATCCTGTGGGAGGCGCCGGCGGTGGCGGCCGCGGCCATGGCGACCGGCGTGGCCCGGCGGCAGCTTGACCTGGAGGCGTACCGCGAGCAGTTGGCGATCCGGCTGGGTCGGGGCGAGCAGATCCGGCATTACCTGATGCACTGCGCCCAGCGTTCAGAGGGCAGCAAGCGCATCGTCTTCGCTGAGGGCGAGGAGCCGAAGATTCTGCGCGCGGCGGTACGCCTGGTGCACGAGAAGATTGCCCTGCCGATCCTGTTGGGCCGGCCCGAGGTGATCAACCGGGAGCTGGCGCGGCTGGGGCTGGAATGCTGCGCCGAAGTGTTGGATCCCGAAGCTTTCGACCGCCATGAGGCGTACGCCCGCGCGTACCATGAGCTCCGCGCGCGGAAAGGCGTGACGCTGCCGGATGCGCGGCGGCTGGTGCGCGACCCCAACATCCTGGCCCCGCTGATGGTGAAGCTCGGCGATGCGGATGCGGCGATCTCGGGCCTGGCGCACCACTACCCGGACGTCATCCGGCCTGCGCTGCAGATCCATCACACCGCGCCGGGATCGCACCTGGTGGCGGGCGTCTACATCATGACGGTCAACGACCGGCCCTATCTCTTCACCGACGCGACGGTCAATATCGAGCCGTCGAGCGAAGACCTGGCTGACATCGCCTGCCTGGCCGCCGACTTTGCGCGCCGGCTCGGCATGGAACCGCGCGTCGCACTGCTTTCCTTCTCCAACTTCGGTAGCACCCGGCACCCTGCGGCTGAGAAGGTGCGCCGCGCGGTCGAGCTGGTGCGCCAGCGCTGCCCGGGCCTGGCCGTGGACGGTGAGATGCAGGCCGATACCGCGGTCGTGCCGGAGCTGGTGGAGGAACGTTTCCCGTTCAGCCGGGTGAAGGACGCCAATGTGTTGGTCTTCCCCTCGCTCGACGCGGCGAACGTGGCCTACAAGCTGCTGGCGCGGCTGGGCAACGCCGAGGCGATCGGTCCGATCCTGCTCGGCATGGGCGCGCCGGTGCACGTCCTGCAGGCCGGCGACGACGTGCGCGACATCGTGGACATCGCCGCGGTCGCGGTCATGGATGCGATGGGGTGTTGAGAGATGACTTCTCTTCCACTTGAACCTTTGCCTGTCTTATCACCATCAAGGAGGCTCCGATGAGCGTGCTCGAACTCTTCGATCTCACCGGCCAGGTCGCCATCGTCACCGGCGGGGCGCGCGGGCTGGGGCGTCAAATGGCGCTTGCCCTCGCTGAGGCCGGCGCGGACGTGGCGATCTGCGATCTGTTAGCGGAGGAGGGCGAACGCACCGCGGCGGAGCTGGCAGCCCTGGGACGTCGCTCGTTCTACGGGAAGGTGGACGTCACCCGCGGCGAAGAGATCGAGGCATTCGTCAGCCAGGTCATCGAGCAACTGGGCAAGATAGATATCCTGGTGAACAACGCCGGCATGCCTTCCGATGGCCTCCCGCTGCACGAGGAACCCGACGACGCCTGGCGGAAGATGATTGACACCAACCTTTCATCAATGTTCTATTTCGGCAAACGGGTGGCGCAGCATCTGATCGCGCGTCAGCAGGCTGACGAGCGCGGGCAGGGCGGGGTCATCATCAACCTGGGCTCGATCAACTCATTCGTCATCAGCAACATCTCGCCACGCTACAACGTGCCCTACTGCGTCGCCAAGGCGGGCGTGGCGCAACTGACGCGCGGCATGGCGGCGAACTGGGCGCCGTACAACATCCGCGTCAACTGTATCGCGCCGGGCACCATGCTCACCGCGCAGACCGCAGCCAGCCGCAAGTATCCGGAGATCATGGAACGCGTCATTGCCAACACGCCGATGAAGCGCTACGGCGATGAGCCTGAGATCAAGGGGCTGGTGGTCTACCTGGCCTCGTCCGCCTCGTCCTTCATGACCGGCAGCGTGGTCGTGATGGACGGTGGGATGCTGATCTGGTAAGGTTGAGGTTGAGGCAAAGGTTAAGCTTGAGGCCGAGGCCGAGGTGGCGTTCGAGAGGCTGCAAAACTTCTGGTTCGAGATGAACTTCGAGGATTTTCCTCTATATTCCTGGTGTTTGGGAGAAACATGATGACTCAATCCATTCCAACCGGCGCGCGACGGGTCTCGCCGCAAGATCTGACCGCATTCTGCATCGAGGCGATGCGGGTAACCGGTCTCAACGAAGAAGACGCCCGGCTGACGGCCGAGGTGCTCGTCACGACCGACACGCTGGGCACCTTCACCCACGGCACGCGTCAACTGCGCGGACTGCTGAAGAACTTCCGCACCGGCCGCCTGAGCGCGACCGCGCGCGAGGAGATCGTCTCTGAGGGGCCGGCGTGGGCCATCGTAGATGCGCACTACGTCATGCCGCCGGCTGTCTCGTATCGCTCGATGGAGTTGGCGATACGCAAGGCCAAGGAGGTTGGCATCGCCTACGTCGGCGTCCGCCACAGCAGCCACTATGGCGCAGCCGGCTTCTACGCCAACCTCGCGGCGCAGCATGACATGTTCGGCCTGTCCATGTGCAACGTGGATCCGTGCATGACCGTGCCCGGTTCGAAGGGCAAGGTGCTGGGGACGAACCCCATCGCGTTCGCCGCGCCCGCAGGGGAAGAGAAGCCCGTCTATCTGGACATCGCCACCAGCGCGGTCGCCGCGACCAAGATCTTCTCGGCCAAGGCGCTGGGCAAGCCGATCCCCGACAACTGGCTGGTGGACGAGGACGGCATGCCCACCACCGATCCCAGCCAATACCCGCTGAAAGGCGCGCAGTTGCCGATGGCGGGGCATAAAGGGTATGGGATTGCCGTGCTGGTCGAAATCCTATCGGCGGTCCTCACCGGCGCCGCGGTCATGAGCGGGGTCGCCAGTTGGGTGCTCGATTCGCCAAACCCAACGAACGAAGGCCACGCCTTCATCGCCATTGACATCGCCCAGATGATGCCGCTCGCCGAGTTCAAAGGGCGCATGGATGGCATGATCCGCGAGATCAAGGCTGCGCCGCTGGCCAAGGGCGCCGACCGCATCTACTTGCCCGGCGAGATCGAGCTGGAGAAGCGCGATGTCGCGCTCGTCGAGGGAATCGTCCTGCCGCCTGACATCGTCGCCAGCCTGCGCGGCCTGGCCGAGGACGCGGCGGTCAATCCGGCGCAGTTCAATCTGGATTTGAGTGAATAATGCGTTCTGCAACGGAGGCTTTCCCATGTACCTGACCCGTCATCAAACACTAGCCGGCCCGCGTTGGGCGCTGGACGGACGTTTCCTGCCGCCCGCCTTCACCCTGGGCCTCCTCCTCGAGCTGCCGGCCGCCGCCGGGGCCGATCTGTTAACAGCGCTGTGCACCGAAGAGCCGGCCACGGGCGCGCTGCTGGCCCCCATCGAGCCGGCGCAGGAAGTGTGGGCCGCGGGCGTCACCTACCTGCGCAGCCGGGACGCGCGCAAAGAAGAATCGTCGGTGGCCGATGTCTACCAGAAAGTCTACGATGCAGCGCGGCCCGAAGTTTTCTTCAAATCCACGGGCTGGCGCGTCGCGGCGACCGGGCAACCGGTGCGCATCCGTGCGGACAGCGGCTGGAACGTGCCGGAGCCGGAGATGGTGCTGGTCATCAACCGGGCCGGCGAGATCGTCGGCTACTGCGCGGGGAACGACATGTCGTCGCGTGACATCGAGGGAGAGAACCCGCTCTATCTGCCGCAGGCCAAAATCTACGACGGATCCTGCGCCCTGGGCAGCGGCATCCTGCTCGCCCGCCCCGCCGAACTCAGAAGCCTGCCGATCCGGATCGAGATCGTCCGGGACGGGGCGCCGGCCTTCACCGGCGAGAGCAGCACCGCGCAGATGCGTCGGTCGCCGGAAGAACTGGTCGCCTGTCTGGTCAATGAGCTGACCTTCCCCCAGGGTGTTTTTCTGATGACCGGCACCTGCGTGGTGCCGGGCGAAGGATTCACGCTGCGTTCGGGCGACACGATGCGGATCAAAGTGGGCACGATCGCGCTGGAAAACAGCGTAGCATAGCTTTGTCAAGGATAAACTGATGACACGGAGAGTTATCACCTACGGCGAAATCAAGCCGGCGAGCGCCTGCCGCTACGATGGCGTGGCGCTGGGCGAGGTCATGCTGCGCTTCGACCCGTTCGACGTGCCGACCGCGCTGGCACGCGGGATGCGCATCTTCCAGGGTGGCGGCGAGACCAACGTCGCCTGCGGCCTGGCGTACACCTTCGGGCTGCGCGCCGCCGTGCTGACCGCGCTGGTGGATGATCACATCGGCACGAACATCCGCAACCAACTGCGCACGGCGGGCGTGGACACGGGCAAGATCATCTGGTTCAACACCAAGAGCGATGGCAGCCGCTTCTCCACCGACCAGAAGGGGACGCTGATGAACGGCGTCAACTTCACCTACGTCGGCAAGGGGGTGATCGCGTCGGACACGCTCTACTACCGCGCCCACACGGCTGCGCGCGAGCTGCGGGAGGGGGATGTCGACTGGGACGCCTTGTTCGGCGCCGAAGGTGTGCGCGTCTTCAGCACCGGCGGCATCTACACCCTGATCTCGCCCACCTCGGCCGGGCTGGCGATCGAGGGCGTGAAGAAGGCGAACGAGCACGGCGCCTTCGTCGCCGCCGATCTGAACTATCGCTCCAAGGTCGAGCCAAACAAGGCCCGCGCCCGGGAGATCAACCAGACGATTGCGCCCTATCTCGGCTTCCTGGTGGGTAACGACTCGGACCTGAGCGACGCGCTGGGCTATGAGACCAAGGTTTCCTCAAAGGCCTCCTTCGAGGAGTGGCTCGAAGCATACAAGGGCACGGTCCGGCAGGTGGCGCACGACTTCCCCAACCTGAGCCTGATCGGCACACAGTGGCGCGGGGCCACCAGCGCAGACACCATTGACTGGGGCGCCGCGCTATACGACGTCGCGGCCGACACCTTCTACACCGCACCACTACGCACCAATATCCCCATCGGCGACCGCACCGGCGGCGGCGATTCGTTCATGTCGGGCGTGCTGGCTGCCTTGCTCAAGGGCAAGGATCTGGCGACCGCCGTCCAGTGGGGCGCGGCGCACGGCATCCTGGTGCAGGAAACGCCGGGCGACATCACGATGGTGGACGAAAGGGCCGTGCTGGCCGAGGTCAAACGCGCCCTGGCCGGCGGTGGCGTGAAGGCGTCGCGATAAAGGAGCGATCCATGTTTCATCCTCTCTTCGACCTCACCGGCCGCGTGGCGCTGGTATCCGGCGCGGCGCAGGGCATGGGCCGCGCCTCGGCTATCGCCCTGGCCGAAATCGGCGCGGACCTGCTGATCACGGACATCAACGAGCCGGGCGTGCTGGAAACCGCGGAAACGATCCGCCAACTGGGCCGGAAGGTGGTGCCCGTGGTCTACGACGTTTGGGACGAGGCGCAGATCCGGGCGATGTACCAGCAGGTGGATCACGAGTTCGGACGGATTGACATCGTCGCCAACATCCCCGGCGCCAACATCCTGGGCCACCCCGAAGAAATCACGCTCGAACACTTCACCAAAGTGCTCAACGCCACGCTGGTAAGCAAGTTCGTGTCGTGCCAGGAGGCGGGACGGCGCATGCTGGCGGCCGGCAAGGGCAGCATCATCAACATGTCCTCCATCGGCGGCGTGCGTGCGCTGGGTCGCGGCAACTTCGCCTACAGCGTCGGTCAGGCGGGCGTGATCCAGATGACCCGCGAGCTGAGCACCGAATGGGCTGACCGCGGCGTGCGCGTCAACGCCATCGCGCCGGCGCAGATCACCAACCCCGGCTTCGAGGACCGCATGGACAACACACCGGGCCTGCGCGAACGGTTCCTGCGCGGGATTCCGGCCAACCGCCTGGGCGTTCCCGATGACATCAAAGGGTTGGTCATGTTCCTGGCCTCCGACGCGTCGAACTTTGTGACCGGCTCGGTGTTCGGGCTGGATGGCGGCAACCTGGCGATGGGCGCCAACGGCACCATCGGTCGCAGGGAGGCGTGAACCGGCTATGTCAGAAATGCCAAATACTCTACTTTCCGCTAAGTTAGACATGACATAAAGCGGAAGACATGGCATCATTACGGTTGTCAAATCAGATCGTAATGGAGAAACCATGTCCCCCGCTTCCAGAGTTACCATACAGGCAC
>Ga0172375_10003314_pt1 | contig 24554 bp, 20 predicted proteins | sample LakKiv1m_FD_114537 | JGI IMG/M metagenome (GOLD analysis project Ga0172375, IMG submission 114537) | Freshwater microbial communities from Kabuno Bay, South-Kivu, Congo - kab_092012_11.1m | ecosystem: Environmental > Aquatic > Freshwater > Lake | place: Democratic Republic of the Congo...
CTCTCCCTCACTGCTTTTGATTTGTCTGCGCGATATTTCTGACCTTCTTAGTTCCATTTATCTCCTCAGTCTTTTTATTAAATTTAACTCCCTGAGGGGACATTTGGCACTATTTCAACAAAACCATCTTTCGCGTTTCGAGCAAAGACCCGGCACGTAACTGATAAAAATATGTTCCGCTTGAAAGTTTTGAAGCATCAAACTCTATCTCATAACTTCCTGCCGGTTTCTCTTCATCGACAAGTGTTGCAACTTCATTTCCTAAAACATCATAAACTTTTAGTAGTTGATGACCGCTGACTGGCGACTTCCAACTGATTTTTGTGCTTGGATTAAATGGGTTAGGGTAATTTTGATCAAGTTGGAAGTTTGATGGAACATTCTCTGAGTAATTTACTGAAGTTACCGAAGCTAATATTTCTGAAACTGGTCGTCTCCAAACTCCGCCATTTAGGTAAGATGTACTAGCAAAGATATAATTTCCTGAAACAGCAAGAGCAGTTACCGACTCATCTTCGTATGTTAAACCCGTATTAACAGCACTCCAGTTTTCTCCATTATTGGTAGACAGAAAAACACCACCATTAAATGTACCCGCAAAGAAATTCATCCCACCGATTCCATTTGGACAGAATGTTAATGAGTGGACAGACCAGTTCGGTCCTCCATCCAGATGAGTCCAATTTATTCCACTATCTGTTGATTTAAAGATTCCGGAATATGTCCCGGCATAGATGGGACCCGATTCATTAGGGTCAGCAGCAAAGGAGGCGGTAAAGTATGTAAAGAGCGTTGCTGCGGTCCAGCTTGATCCATTGTCGGTGGAACGGAAAATAGTGCCATTATTATTAGCCTCGATGCCCGCAAGTATAATTGGCGTTCCTGTTTCGTCTTTTATCACAGTAACAGCATAAACATCGCTGCTATCGAGACCACACGCTGACCAGCTTGTACCATAGTCAGTTGAGCGGAAAACACCGCCAGTGGTACCATCGGTACCTCCAGATGTGATCGCAGTACCCGCGAATAGAGTAGTTGTACCAGTCTCATCTGTGCTAACAGCAAGTGAACGGACTTCCTGGTTTTCCAATCCTGAGTTAGCAGCAATCCAGCTGGTTCCGCCATTTGTGGATTTATAAACTCCACCTAAACCACCAGCAAAAAGATTTGTTCCATCTGATTCTGTTGGGACCTCGATAAAAGTACTTACGAATTCTAACTTTGTCCACGGCAACACCTCGGTCCAGGTAGTCCCGTTGTCAGCAGAATAAAAAATTCCATGTCCAGTTCCAGAAATTAAATCAGAATCGGAAACACAAAAGGACATAACGATACCACCGAGAGAGGGTGTGTTAGTCTGAACCCACTGTGCACGCAAAGGATTTGTAATTGCAATGACAGCGATTAATAGAAATAAAAACTTATTAAGTTTTTTCATAAAATTATTCCTTTATTGATAGTTGTTCTAATAAAAAATTACTTCATCAGAATCATCTTCTTTGTCTCAACAAAACTGCCTACCTGTAACTTATAGAAATATGTTCCACTTGAAAGTTTTGAAGCATCAAACTCTATCTCATAACTTCCTGCCGGCTTCTCTTCATCAACAAGTGTTGCAACTTCATTTCCTAAAACATCATAAACTATTAATGTTTGATGACCGCTGACCGGCGACTGCCAACTGATTTTTGTGCTTGGGTTGAAAGGATTTGGGAAATTCTGTTCAAGGATAAATTGTTCTGGAATTAGTTCGGAATCGTTTTCTACAGACGTGACCATTTCTGACAATGGTCGTCTCCAAACTCCGCCATTTACGTGTAGTGTACCTGCAAATATATATGGACCTGAAACGACAAGCGAATAGATATAATCATTTTCATAAGAGAGACCCGAATTGACTTCTGTCCAGTTTGTTCCGTTATTTGTTGAGAGATAAACACCACCAAAAATGGTACCTGCAAAGAGGTTAGTTCCACTCGTTCCGTTGACACAGGTTGCTAGTGAGTAAACACTTCTATTCAATCCTGGGCTTATGTGTGTCCAATCTGACCCATTGTTTGTTGATAAATAGACAGAGAAATACGTGCCGGTAAAGATATTCATACCATTAGTTTCATTGGGTATAATTGCAAAAGAACCTGCCCATAAGGTGGGTATAGATGATTCAATCCAGCTTTGACCATTGTCAGTGGAACGGAATATACAACTACTCAGACCAGTAAATTCTGTGTCAATACCAGCAAGGATAATTGTGTTATCCGCTTCATCTTTAAAAACAGTAAGAGCATAAACAACCAAGTTGGTCAGACCTGATGGTACCCAGCTTGTGCCGTTATCAGATGAGCGAAATACACCTTCAGTTGTACCTGCAAGCAGGGTACTTCCCCCAGCACTGTACGGAATTACAGCAAGAGACCTAACCTCCTTGTTCTCCATTCCAGAGTTAACCGCTTGCCAGTTTATACCATCATCTGTGGACAAATAAACTCCGCCCTGACCGCCTGCAAAAAGATTTCTACTTCCCTCTCCGACGGAGTCAATCGCAAAATCATCCACAAAAGGAAGTACTGTCGGCGGCAAAGTTAAATCCCAGGTGTTCCCAAAGTCGGTAGATCGAAAAACACCATTCACTGTTCCTGCTAAAAGGCTTTTACCGGAAACTCCAAGACTAAAAACTGCACCAGAAGGTTCGCTGGTTTTCATCCATTGAGCAATCAATGAACTTGAAAATGTATAAGCTGAAACTATCAGCAACAAAAAGCAAGTAGATTTTTTCATACAATTATACTTTTTAATGATTGTTGTTTTAATTAATTATTCTTCCTCAACATCAATCCTCCGATTCCAAGTTTGTCGGAATCGGAGGATTATAATCTTCTTCGATTTTGTAAATGAATCAGCAATTCATCTTCAGCGAACTACTGTCACCGTATTTGTGTGATTTGGATCTTCGGGCGAACTGTCAATTGCAACTACATCAATACTCTTACTTACGCCGTGAAGTTCTACCACTGCGTGATTGTCTGTTCCTCCAAGTACAGGTGGGTCTGCAAGTGACCGGCTGCCGAACGCTTGAAAATTAATATTTTGATTGCCATACACTTTAGTGTTCCATAGCTTTACTACAAGATTGTTGTTGAACGTCATATCTGGACCAAATGCATCAGCACCAATTACCAGTAATCCACCGGCATCGTTGAAGTTTGGATCGATTGGTCCGTTATTGTTGATGAATTTAGAACCGTGTGCTTCAAAAGTTGTGGAATTTGAAACAGATGTACCGGTTGCTGCAGTTCCACCCATGATCAAACCACCAAGACCATTTCCCTCAAATCGGTCACCATGGGATGTAACTTCAACTATTGAAGAAGTGCATCGGTTATTGTTTACGATTATACCAAAATAAAAATCATGAGCCCGGTTGTTACGTAGTTCGGCATAGATTTGTGCCTGGTTTGCACCATTAGTATTTAATATTCGTAAGCCTTCAACAATACCAAAGCACTCATTATCAACTATTTCTGCATCAATCCGACGTCCTACCATCGTTGCTCCTATGTTTCTAACGTCAATTCCACGCAAGCTACCTCCTGAAACAACATGTGCAACCTTTATTTCTGTTGTTGGTGTTCCAGTTAAATCGGTTTCGATCCCGCCGGCAGCAAATTCATTGCCCATAATAGTTAGCCACTTGATAGTATTATAGCCTCGTCCTATACGAATAGGTCCTGTGCGACCAAAGGCAACTACGAACGAAGAATTTGGCAATCCGGATGCATCAATTACAACAGCAGAACGATTATTAGTTACTCCTAAAAGTGACACGTCTTCTTGAAGTTCAAGTCGACCGCCATTTGGTCGTGGAGTACCAGAGGAGTCATTCACTGACAATATATAAGTTCCGCAATTTAGGAGAATTTTCTTACCGATATTATCTGGGTTGTTTACAGCTTCGTAAAGTTGCTCCACATCGTACACTACGATTTTATTTGCACCAGGTTTTTGAAGAGTTTCTTCTTCAACTGTGTCAACCGGAGTTTCAATTTTCTCACAGCTGTAAAAAAGTATAGCTGCAATAAATAATGCGAAAATGAACAGAGAATTTTTCATTGTAACCTCCTAATTATTTAAAAAAATCTGGAGGCAAATAAACAAAATAAATGAGGGTGGTGCATATGAAAGGTGTAACTTTTAATATAAATTCTCTATCAATTGATATAACGATTTTGACAGCAGATATAACAGATGTAACATGTTTGCGAAATGATTAAAATTTAAGGCTTTGAGAAAGGATGAGAGTGTGGGAAAAGGGGAGTAACTTATCGTTTATTTTTGCAGATCTCTGGGCAAATAACCAAATTCTTCTTTGAAGCATTTTGTAAAATAAGCCGGACTTGAAAATCCTACTGAGTATGCAATTTCAGCAATATTGCCTTTCTGTTCTTCAATGAACTGCTTTGCTTTTGCTAAGCGGACAGAGCGGAGAAAATGTCCTGTGGATTTTCCAGCTAATGCTTTAAGTTTTCTGTGAAGTTGAATTCTGCTCATATTCATTTCACTGCTAAATTCTTCTATGCTGAAATTTTCATCCGATAAATGTTTCTCTATTAGAGCAATTACTCTTCTCATAAATTCTTCATCTAAACTGCTTAATTTCTTTTCCTCTTTTTTAACTACAGCCGGAATGTTGGCATATTTTTGCTGTAATTTTTTTCTGATTGCTATAAGATTTTCAATCCTGGCCTGCAGCTCTTTTGCATCATAAGGTTTGGTGAGATAGTCATCTGCTCCTTGCTTTAGTCCTTCAATTTTATCTTCGTGTTCTGATTTTGCCGTCAACAAAATGATCGGGATATGACTGGTCTTCTCATTGCTCTTTAAAATCCTTGTTAGTTCATGTCCATCCATCTTTGGCATCATCATATCTGAGATAATAAGATCGGGAATAATTTTTTCTGCTTTCCTTACTCCTTGTTCACCATTAATAGCTTCTTCAATATGATAACCAGCATCAAGTGAGTCTTTAATATATTCTCTCATATCATAATTATCTTCTACGACGAGGATGATGGTCTTATCTTCCGCTCCATTGTCATTCTGAGGAGTCCAGTTTTCAGACGACGAAGAATCTCTTGCATATACCTTATCTTCAACTTCACTCTGGAGATTCCTCGCGGAGTTTATCCCGTTTTCAGCGGGACTCGGAATGACACAAGGTTCGGTTTCTTTTACAATTTCATGTTCTTTTAAATGATCTTTGCCTGCACGAAAGGTTAAAGTAAATTCTGCCCATTCTCCTAGTTTACTTTCGACACTGATTTTTCCATGATGCAGCTCAACTAATTCTTTTGTCAAAGCTAAACCAATACCACTCCCTTCATACTCTTTTGTCAGAGAACCATCAACCTGGTAAAACCTGTCAAATAATTTTGGTATATCTTCCTGAGGTATTCCAATTCCGGTATCCCGAATTTTTATTTCAACGAATAAGTTTTTATTCTGATTTTTTATATCTCTTACTGAAACAATAATTTTTCCATCCTCAGGTGTAAACTTAAATGCGTTTGATAAAATGTTCGATAAAATTTTAATCATCTTTTCTTTATCAAAGTAGAGGTCTATATGATCTCTTTCAGCTTGAAGCTTTAATGTTATATCTTTTGATTCCGATAATGATTCAAATGATAACGTGATTCCCTTTACAAAAGAAACTATATTCGCTTTTGAAGCTTCCAGCTTATACTTTCCGGCTTCCAATCTCGAAAGATCCAATAATTGGTTTACAAGTTGAAGCAGACGTTGAGCATTTCTTTTAATAGTTCCAGCATCCTTAAATATATCTTTTGATTCTTTTGAAATGATTTTCTCTGCGGGACCAAGTATTAATGTAAGTGGTGTTCTGAACTCGTGCGAAATATTTGCAAAAAATCGTGATTTTAATTTTTCTGTTTCTTCTTTTTCATGCAAAATAACCCTATCAACTTTTACCTGATTTTTATATGAAATTCTGTTCATTTCATAACGTCTTATCCCATATAATGCAAATACAAAACAACACGCATAGAATAAATAAGCCCACCATGTTTTCCACCAGGGAGGTGAAATAATTATTGCAACTGAAGTTCCAACTTCATTCCAGACTCCATCATTGTTTGATGCTTTAACTCTGAAAGTATATTTTCCCGGTTCAAGATTTGGATATGAGGCGAATCTTCTTGTTCCTGAGTAAACCCAGCCGGTATCTATCCCTTCCAGCTTATGTGCATATTGGTTTCGCTCCGGACTCAAATAACTTAGTGCAACATACTCAAATGATAAAAAGTTTTCATCGTATGATAATTGAATTTCTTTTTCAATAGGGACAGAATTATCAAGATTTTTTACTGCAGTAATTACAACTGGAGGTATGAATGGATTAATTTTAATACTATCAGGATGAAACCTTATAATACCACCTGGGTATCCGAAATACATTTCACCATTTTCTGTTTTACATCCATAAATATAACTTAAACCGTTTTCTGGCACTCCATACGATACATCATAATTCTGAAATTTGTTTGTCTTTGTATCAAATTTTGATATCGTCTTCATTGTAATCAGCCAGAGATCACCATTGTTATCTATCAGAATTGAAAAAATTAGCTCGTGCGGTAAACCATCTTTCTCAGTGTAATAAATAAGACTATCTTTTAATCTATCATATTTGCACAATCCTTTTTCTGTGGCAAGCCACAATATATCTCTTTTATCAGGTAGTATTTCAAAATAAGTACGACCTTTTGTTCTATATAAATTTTGGGAGTGCGAAGAATAATTTTTGATAATAATGTTTTTTGCAGGATCAAAACAAAACAGACCGCGTTCGAAAGTCGCGATCCATAACACTCCCAAATCATCCATATATAAATCTTTGATGTTGCCATTAAGTTGCAAAACCTTTACAACACGATTTTGATTTGGTTCAATTTTATAAATCCCGCCTTCACCTTTTTTAGTTCCAAGCCAAATTCTACCTTCTGAATCTTTATAAAAACAGGAAATAGGTTTAGTAAATTCTTGTGGCGAAGAACTATAAAAATTTGTTATCCTACCATTTATATCACGCTTGTAAATACCTCCAGTGGATTTACCTATCCATAAATCTCCCGATTTTTCTTCTTCGACCAAATAATCCGAGCCAAAGGAATATGATATAATCTTTTCATCTTTCGGATAAAATATTTTCCAACCCTCTGTTGTGCTTATCCAGATTTTATTGTTGCTTCCTTTTATGATTTGTGTAACACCTTCGATAGGGTATTTTTTAAACGGCATCTTTACACGGTTTATTTTATTAACTCCGCCTATAGATGTAGTTACCCAAATAGTACCGGACCGCTCTCTGTAAACCGATGTTATTATATTACTGCTTATGCTGCTGCGTTCTTCAGCATTATGAGTGTACCTGGAGATGATTAACTTAACTTTATCAAATGTATAAAGACCATTTTCACTAGTTCCAATCCAAAGTGTTCCGTATTCATCTTCACATATTGATGTGATTGAATTACCATCTCCATTAAGATACCGGATAGAAGAAAATGTTTTAGGATCAAATTTTACCAGGCCATTTTGTGTCCCCAACCAAAAAAAACCGGCCTTATCTTCAAAGACAGTATTCACATAATAATCAGATGAAAAGGAGCCATCCATTGAGTTAAACCAGAATTGTTCAATCTTTCCTGATGTTTTATTAAACCTATAAAGGCCATTACTTGTACCGAACCAAAAGTATCCTGAAATATCCTTAAATATTACATTTATGAATTTGTTGTTGGTATTATTGGAATTATTTTTATCCAGAGGGACTTTAATAAATCTGCCTGATAGTTTATTGAATTTGTGTAATCCATCAAGTGCCCCAATCCAGAGCATGTTGTTGTCATCATCTTCATAAATTGATACTACATTATTTGTTAGTTTAGATTTTGGTTCATCAGGATTTGGTTGGTAGTGAGCGAAGTTACCAGTTTTGTAATTAAATTTATCGAGTCCGTTTCGTGTACCTAACCAAATATATCCTTCTGAATCTTCGTATAATGTATTCACGATAGCATTATCAATACTATTAGTATCATCAGGATCGTTTTTATAATTAGTGAAATTGTGACCATCAAATTTTTCAAGACCACTATGCGTACCAAACCACAGAAAGCCAGTCTCATCTTGGATTACAGAAGAAATATTAGTCTCATACATCCCCTGATCAATTGAGTAATGCTCAAAGACAATTTTTTCCGGCTGAGCATAAACATCGGGCTGCCCTGAAAAAAATACTATCAAGTTAATAAACAAAAAAGCAAATAAGTGCTTAAGCATTATGGTTAACTTTATTTTTACTGTTGGAGGATACTATTTAAAAAGATTAGAATATTTATGCTGGTTGAAAATCATTTTTTTTCTACTCAAATGCAAGAAGAATAAATTTGTTAGAGGCAAATAAGAACAGAGTAGATTTTATCTGGAGGTAATTATGAAAATTATTGAGGACTTTGTTTATTTGGGTTTAACATAGATAAAAATGATTGCTGCGTAAAACTGGAAATGACTATCCATTTATCCACTCTTTCCAAACATTAGGCTGGTACCCAACAGTAACTGATTTTTCATTTCTTACTATTGGAGTTTTAAGCAGTAGTGGATCGGATAGCAATTCTTCTTCAATATCATACACCATAAACTGCATTCCGCGTTCTTTAAATCTTTTACTTTCTTTATCAATTAAATCTTCAAGGGGTATTACTTTTGTAATGTTTTCAAGTTCACCTTTTGCTAAAACTTTTTCAGTTAAATCTCTAAAATGAAAGGGAACTCTTCTTTCTTTAAAATATCGTTCAGCCTTTTGAGTTTCGTTACATTTTTTTGTGCCAATTATCTGGATATTCATTGAGTTGCTTTCTTATCTTTTCAAAGATTAAATTCAAATTACAATATAAAGATCAATTTTATTATTCGTAGAGCAGACTTTAGTCTGCTTTTCTTAAATCATTAACTAAGATTTGCAGTTAATAATCACAGACTGATCCGCCACGGCGGACTGCGCTGCAGATTTTTGTGATTATGTTTTAATGGTTTCCAATTACCAGCTTTAATTTTTAAATTGCATTTAGTTATTCACCAATTTGGAAATATGGAAATGAGAAAAAGTATTCTTTATTCTTTGATATTATTAAGTGCAATTTTAATTGCTCAACTTACATCTGCACAGACTTATTACGGAATAAATCCCGACACAGTTAAAGCCCAAAAGTTTGATATGGGAAAAATGTGGACGTTTGAAAATCCGCCGCTTGATTATCTTGAAAAAGAATATGGATTTAAGCCCTCAAAAGAATTGATGGAAAAATTTCAAAAAAGTGCTTTGAAATTTGGCGGCGGGTGTTCTGCTTCTTTTGTTTCGGAAGATGGTCTAATAATGACAAATCATCATTGTGTTCGGGGAGATCTTCCAACTGTACAACAGGGTGAGGAAAATATTTTACGCGATGGTTTTTATGCTAAAACTTTAGATGAAGAAAGAACAGTTCCAAATCTAAAAGTTGAGCAGTTAGTAATTGTAGAAGATGTTTCCGATGAAATTCAATCAGCGATGGATGAAGTAAAAACAGATGCAGAAAAAATAGAAATACGTGATAAGAAAATTGATGAGTTAAAAAAAATAAATTCAGAGAAGCATCCAGAACTTACATTTAAAATTACCTCACTTTACAATGGCGGCAAATATTCTTTATACGGATACAAAGTTTTCACTGATATAAGATTAGTTTTTGTTCCGGAATTGTTTGTAGCAAAACTTGGCGGTGATCCTGATAATTTTACTTATCCGCGTTACGGATTGGATTGTGCATTTCTTCGCGCTTACGAAGATGGTAAACCAGTGAAAGCACAGTATTATTTTAACTGGAGTTCGGAAGGAATTGTTGAAGATCAACCGGTGTTTGTAGTTGGAAATCCTGGAAGAACAAATAGAATAAACACGATGGCACAGATTGAATATGCGCGCGATATTCAATATCCGATGGTAGTTGGAATGTTTGAAGAAATGTATGGTATTTATGAAAAAATGTTTGAGGAAACGAATTCTCAGGATTTTAAATTAATTGCAAGGTTATACTCAATTGGAAATGCACTTAAAGTATATTCAGGTACTTACAAAGCACTGCTTGATCCTCTTTTAATTGCAAGAAAAAAAGATTTTGAAAATAATTTCAGAGAATCAGTAAATAAAAATCCTGGATTAAAAGAAAAGTATGGAAACATCTGGAGTGAGATTGAAACATCTCGTAACCAGGCAAGAAAAGATGCTAATAAAATTTATGCTTATACTATAAGTGGTTTTTATTCCCCGCAATATTTCACAATCGCTAAGAGTTTGGTTAATTACGCAAATCAGTTAAAAAAAGATGAGATTACAAAAGAAAAATATGACTCATTAACTACTAATTTGTTTCCAAAAGATTTTAACAAAGAGCTGCAGGATAGACTGCTTATTGTACAATTAAACATTGTTAAAAATAATCTGCCTTATGATGATAAGATTGTTAAGGAATTACTAGGGGATAAATCAACAGAAAATGCAGCTAAAGAAATGGTATCTAAATCTTACATCTCAAGTGAAGAAAAATATTTAAATCTTGCACAGAAAGGTTATGAAGCTGTTCTAAATTCCAGTGATCCGTTTATTTTTTATGTGCTTAATACACAAGATGAGTTAAAAAGAATGCTTGATGAAAGCAGAACCAGAATTGAAAAAGAAGAAATTCTTAATCAAATGCTTGGTGAAGCACTTTACAAGGTTTATGGGGATGCAATTCCACCCGATGCAACAGGTACTTTAAGGTTTGCCGATGGAATTGTTAAAGGTTATGATTACAACGGAACACGTGCACCAATTAAAACTACTTTTTACGGCGCATTAGATCGTTATTATTCTTTTGATAAAAAATTTCCCTTTAATCTGCCAAAGTATTTTGAAGATTTACCAGATGAATTTGATCCATCCACTCCTTTAAACTTTATCAGTACTAATGATATTGTTGGCGGAAACTCAGGGAGTGCAGTGCTAAATAAAAATGCTGAAATTGTTGGGCTTGCTTTTGATGGAAATATTGAAAGTCTGCCGAGTAATTTTATCTACACAACCGAAGCAAACAGAACTGTTTCGGTAAGTGCTCTCGGAATGATTGAAGCTATTAGTGATCTTTATAAAGCAACTCGTTTAAGTAATGAAATAAAAACCGGAAAGATGAAATAAATGCAATGGTTGATTTTATTTGTAGCCGGATTATTTGAAGTAGCCTGGGCAATCGGTCTAAAATACACCGAGGGTTTTTCAAAATTGTGGCCTTCGGTTTTTACAATTGCTTGTATGATTATTTCAATGGGATTGTTAGCCTATTCTGTAAAGCATCTTCCTATTGGAACCGCTTATGCAATATGGACAGGAATTGGAGCAGTTGGAACAGCAATACTTGGAATAATTCTATTTAATGAATCAAAAGAATTGGTCAGGATATTTTTTATTTTTTTAATTGTGGTAGGTATTATTGGATTAAAAATATTTTCAGATCAGTCTTCTGTTTGATCTGATTTAATTACAGTTCCAATTTCTGCAAGTTCATTAAACAATTGTTCTGTTAGAATAATATTATCTTCAATTTCAATCCCGGATTCTCTAAGTCCTCTAGCCAGCCAGGTATTGCAGGTATTAAATAAATGATATGAACCGTTAGATTTATAAAAAATAATTTTGCCATCTGCCTTTTTGTTTAGTATTGATGTTTCTTCGGCATCGTCCGTATAAAAAGTGCTATTTATAAAATCACAAATATCTTTAAATTGTTCATCAGAAACTTCAAGTTCAATTACAATTTCTGATAAATCAAAGTATTCCTCTTTTGTTAGATTTATTCCTTCAACTCGTAAAGTGCTTGGAGTAGAATAAAACAAAGCTTTAAATGCTAATCCCGAATCAAATCCGGGATACTGATAAAACTCTTCATCGCCCCATCCGATGTCAATCAAACTGAATTGTGAAAAATAATTGTACTCTCTAAATAAATCTGAATTTAGCTCCTTCGTATTAAAAACGATAGCAGTATGCCAATTTTGCTTGATAAAGTAAATTTTGTGGAATACCTCTTTATCATATTTATCCACCTTCGAAACAGAAAAATGCGGGGAAGTGTTTAGAAAGAAGTAAATGAATGGAAAAATTATTAAGTTATAAGTGTTCATAACTCGTTATTTATTTTAATCTTAAGAGGAGCCTGTTTTGAACCCAAAAATTTACTGCTCTATAATAATATTTTCTATATTATCATTCATCTTAATAATTAATCAAAATATCTTTTCGCAAGATAAAAACGGGAATTACACAATTGTAATTCATGGAGGTGCGGGATATTTCCCAAAAGATTCTCCTGAAGAATTAAAACAACAATATATAATCTCTTTAACCGAAGCATTGAATATAGGTAAGGATATTCTTGCAGGCGGCGGAACAAGCATTGATGCGGTTGAGAAAGTAATTAATTATTTAGAGAACAATATTCTTTTTAATGCAGGTAAAGGTGCAGTGTTTACAGCTGAAGGAAAACACGAACTTGATGCATCTATAATGCAAGGCAAAGATCTTTCCAGCGGTGCAGTCGCCGGAGTTACAATTATAAAAAATCCAATTTCACTTGCACGATTAGTAATGGAAAAAACCGAATATGTGCTATTTGCCGGTAAAGGTGCCGATGATCTTGGAATTCAATTGGGTGTTGATATTGTTCCCAATTTATATTTTCGGGATTCAACAAAATATCAAAAATGGATTCAATCAAAACTTCCTAAACAGCAGGGAGAAACCGTTGGTTGTGTTGCCCTTGATCAATATGGAAATATAACAGCCGGAACTTCTACAGGGGGAAGACAAAATAAAACTCCGGGCAGAGTCGGCGATACTCCTTTGGTAAATGCAGGTACTTATGCTAATAACAAAACCTGTGGAGTCTCTGCTACAGGAATTGGAGAATTATTTATAAGAAACACAGTCGCCTATAATATTTCAGCTTTGATGGAATATAAAGGATATACTTTAAAGCAAGCTTGCGATGAAATGATTTATAATAGATTACCAAAAGAAAGCGGTGGGATTATTGCAATAGATAGAAACGGCAACTATGAAATGCCTTTTAACACAACAAGTATGATGAGAGCAGTTGCAAATTCTAATGGTGAGTTTAAAGTAGAAATTTGGAAGTAATAAACAATAAAATCAGGTGGAGGATTTATGCGTCCGGCTATCGGTGATTATGCAGAATATTATCAAAAATACATTGACTTAGTTAAAGGTGAAGATATATTTAGAATCCTGGTGGAACAAAATATGGAATCACAAAACGTTCTAAATTCCTTTTCAGAAAGTAAGGGTAACTATAGGTATACAGAAGGGAAGTGGACGGTAAAAGAAGTTATTGGACATATTATGGATGTTGAAAGAATTTTTGCTTATCGTGCTCTTTGTATTGCCCGTGGTGAAACTAAGCCCCTGCCAGGAATGGATCAGGATATGTATGTAAATAATGGCAACTTTAACAAAAGGCAGTTGTTTGATATTAATTATGAATACAGACTGGTAAGAGAATCAAATATTCTATTGTTTGGTGGATTTGATAAGTCGGTGCTACAGAATAGAGGCAATGCAAGTGGTTATGAGGTAACAGTGCTGGCGTTAATGTTTATGACTGCAGGACATGTGAAGCATCATTTGAATATTTTAATGGAAAGGTATATGTGATTCATTTAAATCACTTTATAAATTGAATCTAATATTTTTTGTGTAGCCCCGATATTAGTTTGAACGTATGAAGCAGAAATATTTCCAGAATTAGAACGCAAAGTTTCTTCGGAAAATAATTTTCTAAGATTCTTGTATGCCTGGCGCTTATTATTAATTACTATTCCGCCCCCCAGCTCTGCAATTTTTTTTGCTTCCTGTGAATTCTCTATTTTTGGTCCAAACAATACCGGAGTGCCGTAAACAGCAGCTTCTAACACGTTGTGAATATTTTGCTTAAAACTTCCGCCAACGTATGCCACATTTGCATAGGTATAAAGAGTAAGCAATATCCCAATAGAATCTACAATAATAATTCGCTCATCTGCATAATTATTAAGATGTGAAAAACGAATTGTCTTTAACTTTCCAGCAAATTCGTTTTCTATTTTTTCTAAATGAAGTAATGTGGGTTCGTGTGGGGCAACAATCATTATTGCACTTTTATCCAAAGATGCAAGTTTTAAAAATGCCGGGAATATAACTTCTTCATCTTGTTCCCATGTGCTGCCAGCAACTAAAACTTTTTTACCTTTTAATACATTGTAACTTATAAGTCGTTTTTCTTTTGCTAAGAGACTTCTTTGATAAACCCTATCAAATCTGGTATCGCCTACAGCGTTTACTTTTTTATCATCAAATCCAAAAGACTTAAACTGGATTGCATCAGATTCTGAAACAGTTAATATCCTGGTAAGATTTCCAAATAATATTTTATGAAAAGATTTTATTAAAGGATATTGCCTGGGAGAAGTACTTCGAAGTGTTGCATCTACAAGATAAATAGGAATGTCTTTAGCTTTTAATGATGAAATCATATTTGGCCAAACATCATATCGCATAATAACTGCAAGTGTTGGATTTGTTATTGCAATAAATTTTTCAGCATTTGATTTAGTGTCGAATGGGATGTAAGAAATCAAATCAGCATAAGGATACTTTTTTGAATTTTCGTATCCCGATGGCGAGAAAAAAGTAATTAGCACATTTACATCTTTTTCTTGTTTAAGTTTTTCAATGATTGGTTTTGCCTGCTCAAACTCACCAAGTGAAGATGAATGAAACCAAATAAGTTTTTTATTTTTATTAATTGAAGTAGCACTTAATATGAGTTCTTCATAAACTCTTTTTCTACCGCGAATGCCGGTGCGAATTTTTTTATTAAATAATCCCCCAATACGCAAAGCAGAATAGAGAAATGGTAGAATAATGTAGTTGTAAAATATGTTGAAGATAAAATTCATGATTGATTTAAAAAGTGTTTAAAACGTTCAAATACAAATTCAGGTTTTATTGATTTCATACATTTAAAATGCTTTTTAGGGCAATTGCTTTTTCCAATATGAGAACATGGACGACAAGTTAGCAAATTGTTTTCTAAAATTAAGTGATCACAATTAAATGGAGTAAACCCAAATTCTTTTACTGTTGATCCGAAAATTGCAATAACTTTTGTACCAACTGTTGAAGCTGTGTGCATAAGTCCGGAATCATTACAAACAATCGCTTTACATAATTTCATATCAGCGGCTGTTTGTAATAGATCATCATCATTCGAAAGATTAATTGCCCCGCTAATTTTAACTGCAAGCTCAGTGCAAATTTCTTTATCAATCTTACCACCTAATAAAACTATTTCGTACCCATTTTCAACTAATTTATTTCCAAGTTCAATAAAATATTCTTTTAGCCATCGCTTTGTAAGGTGTCTTGCACCCGGACAAAATCCTATAAGATTATTTTTATTAATTAATGCTGAGTTTGCTGATTTATCTGTAACAAGATCAAGCCCTTGTTCATCCAATTTTATGTTTTGAAATGTTTTAGCATATCTAATTGGAATCGGTGGTGCTTCTCTCAACTTGTTTATTTTAAAATTCACTAATAAAAATTTATCAAAACTTCTTTTATCAAACTTTACACTCTTTATCCTTAATGATGATATAACTTTTTTAGAACGAAGATTATTTTGCAGATCAATTACTAAATCATAAGTGTTAGTTTTTAATTGTTCTATTAAAATGCTATTACTTTTATCATCTTTCTTGAATAAAAGTTTATTGTCTAAGTATGGATTTAACTTAATAACGTCTGCGTATTCTTCTCTTATCAGCATATCAATTTTAATATAAGGGAATTGCGTTTTAATAGAACGTATAAATGGCGTGGTAAGCAGAATATCTCCAAGCGAACTAAGCCTGATGATTAAAATTCTACTAAGTTTTGATAATTCTTCGACTGTCAAGTAAATCTTTGTTTAATCTTTACACAAATTTATCAATTAGAAAAGTTATATCCACAAAATGATTTGAACTTTTTGAATTAGTGCCTAATTTTACGCTATAAAATTTAATAAGGATTGATTTATGACTACTTTGCCTCCTCCAAAAGTAAAAAAAGCCCCGGAAGATTCACTTGAATCTAAAGTCTATTCAATGGTAGAAAATTTTAAGGAATATATTCCAACTCCAAATGACAGAAACAGATTGTCTTATTGCTTATTTAAATATTTGAATGGCGAAGGCGATGCCCCTAAGATTTTATTAAAGACCTCCAAGATAAATTATGAGAGAATTTCTAAAGAAGAACTCGCCAAAAAACTTGATGAAGAACTAATTAAAATTAAATAGGATCCGAAAGCCCCTCTCCTTAGGAGAGGGGCTGGGGTGAGGCTTCTTATTTCACCTCAATTGGTTCATACTCACGCATAAATTTTTCAACTAATAAAACATCTTCTTCGCTCCCAATAAAAACCGGTGTACGTTGATGCAGGGAAGTTGGCTTAATATCCAGCATACGCTGTTTTCCATTGGATGCTCTGCCCCCAGCTTGCTCAACAATAAACGCCATAGGATTACATTCATACATTAATCTTAGCTTCCCGTTAGGATTTCTTGAATCAGCAGGGTACATATATATTCCGCCGTATAAAAGATTACGATGAATATCAGAAACCATAGAGCCAATGTATCTGGAAGAGTAAGGTCTATCTGTCGCTTTGTCTTCATCCTGCAGCCACTTAATATATTTCTTTAAACCTGGATGCCAGTAAAGATAATTACCTTCGTTGATGCTATAGATTTTAGATTTCTTAGGGGTCTTGATATCCGGATGTGATAAAATAAATTCGCCAAAAGATGGATCAAGTGTAAAACCGTGGACACCGTTTCCGGCAGTGTAAACAAATATCGTACTTGAGCCGTAAATAATATAGCCCGCAGCAACTTGTTTTATTCCTGGCTGCAAACAATCTTCCATAGTCCCGGGTCCGTCTTCCGGAGAGATTCTTCTGTAGATAGAGAATATAGTTCCAATACTTACATTAGCATCAATGTTGGATGAACCATCAAGCGGATCAAAAAGTAGAACATATTTACCGATATAAAAGTCTGGTGGAATATGGATAATATCTTCTTCTTCTTCGGAAGCCATAACGCAAAGATGCCCACCGTGATCCATCGCTTTAATCATCATGTCATTCGCAAAGATATCAAGCTTCTTTACTTTTTCACCGTGAACATTTTCTTCACCGGTAAAACCAAGAATATCAACAAGTCCGGCTTTATTAACTTCAAGTGAAATTACTTTTGCGGCGAGTGAAAGATCGTGCAGAAGGTCGGAAAGCTCTCCTGTTGCTTGCGGATATTTTCTTTCTTCTTCATAAATATGGCGTGCAAGAGTGTTGAACTTAATTCTTTCCATTTCAGTTCTCCCTTTAAAGGATTATTGTTAGTTAGCTTTACTTAGTTCCTGATCTTTGTACTGTAACTGATACAACTTAAAATAGATTCCGCGTTTTGCAAGCAATTCCTGATGATTCCCAATTTCTCTGATTTCACCTTTGTGCATCACAATAATTTTATGTGCATTCTGTATGGTCGATAATCTATGAGCAATTACTATTGCTGTTCTTCCTACAAGCAGTTTCTCAATAGCAGACTGAATTAATTGTTCGGTTTCAGTATCAATGCTTGAAGTAGCTTCATCCAAAATTAATATTTTTGGATCATAAGCTAAAGCACGGGCAAAAGAAATTAATTGTTTTTGTCCAACACTTAATGTAGCTCCGCGTTCTTTTACTTCTTCTTCATATTTATTAGGAAGATTAGAAATGAATCTATCTGCACCAACGGTTTTTGCAGCATCAATTATTTTATCCATTCCAATTTCTGGATTATCCATATTTATATTTGATTTTATACTACCTGAAAATAAATAAACGTCCTGTAAAACAATTGAAATATATTTTCTTAAATCCCGCTTATCCATTTTGCGGATATCAATCCCATCCAATAAAACAGAACCCCGGTTGATATCATAAAATCTTGTAAGAATATTTATTAACGTTGATTTACCAGCACCGGTGTGCCCAACTATTGCAACTGTTTCCCCGGGATTGATGCTGAAATTAATATTTTTCAAAACATAATTTTCATCGTCATATGCAAACCAAACATCCTTGAATTGGATATCACCCTTAATGCCTTTTAGTTTTACAGCATCATCCGGATTATTTATAAATGTTTTATTATCAAGCAGCTTAAAAATTCGTTCTGATGAAGCCATTGAAGTTTGAAGTATATTATACTTTTCAGAAAGATCACGAATAGGACGGAAGAACATTTCTGTGTATTGAATGAATGCAAATAGCACGCCGATTGTTAAAGTACTTTGAATTACTTCTCCGCCGCCGTACCAAACAATTAATGCAATTGCAATTGAGCTAAGTAACTCAACACTTGGAAAGAATATTGCATAATAAAAAATAGATTTAATATTCGCTTCACGATGATCTGCATTGATGCCCGAAAACTTTTTAAGCTCATCTTTTTCTTTCCTGAAAATCTGCACTACACTCATCCCTGTTACGTGTTCCTGCATATAAGAATTTAATCTTGCAAGATGGAAGCGAACATCGCGATAACTTTCTCTAACTTTTTTTCTAAAAAGAAATGTCCCGTAAATTAAAACCGGAAGCACAGAAAGTGTAACAAGTGAAAGAGGGATATCCATAAAAAACATAAAACCGAGTATCCATAGAATAATAAACACATCGCTGAATACCATTACAATACCGGACGAAAAAAGTTCACTTAAAGACTCAACATCATTTGTAGCTCGCGTTACTATTCTTCCAATTGGTGTGCGGTCGAAAAACTTTAATGCAAGCTTTTGTGTATGCTCAAAAATCTGAGTGCGAATATCGTATAAAGTTCTTTGTCCAAGATATTGTGTGTAGTAAGTAAGAAAGTACTGCACCACAGCCTGCAATAATAATGTTGCAAATAGGATTATACCAATCAAAATCAAACCATCGTAGTTTGAATTAACAATGTAATCATCAATTGCAATTTTTGTTAAGTAAGGTCTAACCGGACCAAAGGCGGCTACAAGTATGTTTAACAGAATAGCAAAAATTACGTATTTCTTGTAAGGCTTTATATAAGTAAGAAGCCGCTTCATCAACCTCGAGTCGTACGCTTTGCCTAATATTTCGTCGTCTTGTTTATTATCGCTCATTAATTTAGTTCTTCAAGTTCTTTTTCTAATAATTGCTTGAAATGTAAATCCGCATACAGACCATTTAAGGCAACCAAATCTTCGTGGGTGCCTTGCTCAGCAATTTTCCCATTTTCCAGCACAACTATTTTATCTGCATCTTTTACTGTGGAAATTCGGTGGCTGATAATTATGCTTGTTCTGTTTTTCATAAAGGCTTTTAAGTTCTTTAAAATTTCTTCTTCTGTGTGAGTATCTACCGCGGAAAATGAATCATCAAGAATTAATATTTTAGGATCAACTGCAAGGGCGCGCGCAAGTGATGCTCTTTGTTTTTGTCCACCGGAAAATGTAATTCCTCTTTCGCCAACAACAGTATTATAACCATTGGGGAAAGTTTCAATATCTTTATCAAAATTTGCGATACGGGAAACTTCTTCAGCTCTTTGATTATTGATTTCACGCAATCCGAAAGAAATATTTCCGTAAACAGAATCTGAAAATAAAAATGATTCCTGCTGTACTACTGCAACATTAGTCCTTAAGATATCAAGCGGGATATCTTTTACATTATGCCCGTCAATTAATAGTTCACCGGAAGTAACATCATACAATCTTGGGATGAGATTAATCAAACTTGTTTTACCTGAGCCGGTATGCCCAACGATTGCAAGTGTTGAACCAATATCAATTTTAAGGTTAACCTTTTCTAAAACATCTGGCAGTGTATCTGAATATTTGAAAGAAACATTCCTAAATTCAATTTCACCCTTTAATTCTTTTAGCGATTTTTCTGCTGCTGGGGCGTCATAAATCTCATAAGGTTCATTAAGAATTTTATTTAATCTTTTCATGCTGGATTCACCTTGCTGGATTATGTTAATAACCCATCCGAACGCAATCATAGGCCAGATAAGAATTCCAAGATAAACTATAAAAGCAGTAATATCACCTAGATTCATTTCTCCACTGATAACTTTGCCGCCGCCGATCCAAATTACAACTATTATGGAAATGCCGGTTATCATATATAGTATTGGCATTATGATAGCCTGGATGCGCACTAAGTTCATATTCTTCTTAAGATATTCTTTGCTGAGTTCACTCCATCTTTTAATTTCATTTTCTTCGCGAACATAAGATTTGATTACACGGATACCGGAAAAATTTTCTTGAGCTCGAGTGGTAAGCAGAGAAAAATTTTCCTGAATCTTTGTGTATTTCTCATGGATAAGTTTCCCTACTCTGTAAACTCCGTATGATAAAATCGGTAAAGGTAATAATGCATAAATAGTTAGCGGAAAATTTATCGATATCATTATCGTTACAACAATAATCAATCTTATGGAAGTATCTATCGAGTACATAACAGCGGGACCAATAAACATTCTCACTGCATTGATATCATTAGTAGCGTGTGACATAATATTTCCAGTTGAATTGTTTTGGAAATATCGAAGTGGAAGTTTTTGAATGTGTTCCCAGAAATCGCCGCGCAAATCATATTCAATTTCTCTTGAAACTACTATGATAGTCTGACGGATTAAGTATCTAAAAATTCCAGCAATGACAGAAGTCCCAACAATTAGTGCTGAATAACGAAGTAGAATATCTGTGGTTGTGTTCTGCTGAAGTTCGTTGATTGAGTCTTTTAAAAGAATTGGTAAATACACCGTCATTGCATTGGATATGAGAATGAAAAGCATTCCCCAATACAATTTGGTTTTATACTTAATAAAATATTTTTTAAGTGTTAAAAGGTTCTTCATTAATAAAGTGTAAGTGTAAGATTTTGATTTAGAGTAAGATACTTTTTTTATTGCTCAATCACTGTGCGAATATAAAAACCCCAAAGCTATTTCAGGGTGATTTGAATCATTCAATTACTTGACCATCCCGTCCTTATTTATCGGTATCGGGATCTTTTGCATTTTTGTAAGATGCTGAAACAATTCGCCAAGGAGAATAGCAAAACTTTAATCAATCACCTTAAACCCGCTGTACTTATGTAAAACTTTAGGCACAATAATTTTTCCTTCCGGAGTTTGATAATTTTCGAGTAAAGAAACCATCAATCTGCTTGTTGCTAAACCGCTGCCATTTAGTGTGTGAACGAGTTCTGGTTTTTTAGTCTGTTCATTTCTAAAACGAATGTTCGCTCTGCGTGCCTGAAAATCTTCAAAGTTACTGCACGATGAAGCTTCCAGCCATTTATTTTCTGCCGGCGACCATGTTTCAATATCATAACATTTTGCTGCTGAAAAACTTAAATCACCGGAACAAAGCATTAAAATTCTGTAAGGAATATTTAAAGCTTGCAAAATATCTTCAGCATCTTTTACAAGTAATTCAAGTTCATTGTAAGAAGTATCTGGCTTAACAAATTTTACCATTTCAACTTTGTTGAACTGATGAACACGCAAAAATCCTTTGGAATCTTTTCCATAAGATCCCGCTTCTCTTCTAAAGCAAGCTGAGTAACCAACATATTTAATCGGCAAATCTTTTTCATTTAATATTTCATCACGATGAATATTTGTAATTGGAACTTCTGCAGTTGGAATTGCATACAAGCCATCTTTTTCAATCGTGTACATATCCTCTTCCATTTTAGGAAGTTGTCCTGTTCCGCGCAATGATTCTTTGTTTACAAGAAACGGCGGAAAAATTTCCGAGTAATTATGATTCTGCAAATGATAATCAAGCATAAAGTTGATCAGTGAGCGTTCAAGTGTTGCTCCTTTACCTTTGTAAACAGGGAAACCTGAACCACTAATTTTTGCACCGCGTTCAAAATCTAAAATGTTCAGTTTTTTTCCAAGTTCAACGTGATCCATCGGTTTAAAATCATTTTCAAATTTAAATCCTTCCGGCAGCCAGCGTCTTACTTCTACATTTTCTTCTGCACTTTTACCAACAGGAACAGATGAGTGCGGAAGATTTGGAATGAATCTTAAAATCGTATCAATCTCTTCTTCGATTGATCTTAGCTTTGAATCGTATTCAGCAATCTCATCACCAACACGTTTCATCTCAGCAATAATTTCTGTGGCATCCTGTCCGGATTTTTTCATTTGCCCGACTTGTTGGGAAACAGAGTTACGTTTTGATTTTAATTCATCAGCATGAGCAATAATATCTCTTCTCTGTTTATCGAACTCAAGAAGTTCATCAATACGATTCTTCTCATTCTTGTTTGCAATTCCTTGCTTTACTTTTTCAGGATTTTCACGAATAAATTTTATATCTAACATTTAATTTTCCTTTTTAGAGCAATGGTACACTGATTATTATGATAATTATGATTTCTTATGATTTTTCTTCCAATAAGAATTTTTGAATTTCCCTGATTAACATTTCTTTATCAGGGAGATAATAAACATATTTAGATGCAAATATTTGATTTGTCAATCCACCAAGAGCATACTCTGCTGCAACATTATCTTTATCTGCACACAAGATAATTCCAATCGGTTCAACATCTTCTTCTTGATTTATTTCTGTTTTAAAATAATTAAGATACATATTCATCTGTCCAACATTTTCCGCCTGAAACTTTGTGGATTTTAAGTCAAATAAAACATAAGATTTTAAAATTTTATTATAAAAAACTAAATCAACATAGTAGTGTGTGTTATTTAATGTTATTCGATACTGAGAGCCGACAAACATAAATCCTTTACCAAGTTCCAGAAGAAAATCTTCAATATGTCGAAGAAGTTTTAATTCTAAATCTTTTTCTAAAATCGGTTTGTTTTCCGGAATTCCTAAAAACTCAAATACGTATGGGTCTTTAAGAATATCCGTTGGATTAAGAATAATTTGTCCCTCTTTCGCCAACCTTAAAACCTTCTCTATGCTTGGTCTGCCTTCCGAAAGAAGAAGTCATTCAAATAAAGAACTTGCTATTTGTCTTTTTAACTCACGAACTGACCATACAGAGTTTATGGTTTCTTTTTCATAAAAATTACGTTTGCTAACATCTGAGATAGACAACAGTTCACAATAATGCGACCAAGATAACTGTCCAGACAGCGTCTGGACAACTGGGAAATAGAGATAAAAATTTCGCATATAGAAAAGATTTGAACGTGAAAATCCTTTTCCTAATTCTTTTGATAATTGTTTTGACAATTCGAGAATAATTTGACGACTGGATTTGTCGTCAAAATTATTAGATAGTTCCTTTTCAACAATCGTTTTTCCTATTTCCCAATAAGTTAAAATCAATTCATTGTTTATAGTTTGAGCAAGTTTAGTACGGGAAACCTCAATGATTTTTTTTATCTGTATTAATAAGTCATCAATTACGTTTGTTTGCATACCGCTCAAAATAAACCACGAATAAATTTTATGTCTAACATTTAATTTTCCTTCTAAAAATAATAGCACACAGATGACACTGATTGTGCTGATCAGCGCAGATCTGTTTAATCAGCGTCATCAGCGTGCTATTTGTATTTATTTAACTACTATGTTATAAATTTTATTTTTTACGAATATTTCTTTCACGATGGTTTTTCCATCTAAGAACTTTGTTACCTTTTCTTCTTGAAGTAACACTGATTTAACTGATGCTTGTTCGCTGTTCATTAGAACAGAAATAGTTGCACGTAACTTTCCATTAACCTGAACAGCAATGTTAACGGTATCTTCAATCAATGCGCCTTTATCAATTGTAAAAACAACCGGACTCTCAAAGATTGATTTTTCATTACCAATAATTTGCCAGCATTCCTCGCCAAGATGCGGTGCAACAGGTGCAAGCATTGATGCAAATCTTTGCAAAACATAACTCTGAATTTCCTTGCTGCACGATTCTAAAACTTTAAGTTCGTTAATCAATTCCATTAAAGAAGCAATTGCAGTATTGAACCTGAAATGATCAATCTCTTCATTAAACTTGTTTAGTGTTTGATTTACTTTTCTGTAAACTTTCTTTTCGTTGTCTGATAATGCTGCAATTTCATACTTATCTTTTACAGGATTATCCTTACTTACATTATTAAATTGATTGAACAATTCATAACTGCGAACTACAAATCTTTCAACACCACTAATTCCCTTATCGCTCCAATCACCGCCTTGATCGTAAGGACCCATAAACATTAAATACATTCTAAAAACATCTGCGCCGTATTTTGAAGTAAACTCATCTGGATTAACAACGTTGCCTCGCGACTTAGAC
>Ga0172375_10003316_pt1 | contig 24549 bp, 27 predicted proteins | sample LakKiv1m_FD_114537 | JGI IMG/M metagenome (GOLD analysis project Ga0172375, IMG submission 114537) | Freshwater microbial communities from Kabuno Bay, South-Kivu, Congo - kab_092012_11.1m | ecosystem: Environmental > Aquatic > Freshwater > Lake | place: Democratic Republic of the Congo...
CATCCTCTGGAAGGGCTTGGCATAAGGGGCGGCGACCGTCAGGCTGCCGCCCCTTGGTGCTTCAGGAGGATGGCGTCGCCGATTGCCACCGGTCTGGCGGTGCGGGTCGCCAGATATCGGGCCACTACGCCGCACTTCACCGTGAGCAGGAAGTAGAGGGAGCGGCTGCATTCCGACAGGGTTTCTAAATTGCCCTGGCCTTTGCTGATGACCAGATCGGCCTGGTCAAAAAAGCGGCGGAAATCGGCACTTACGTTGGCGAGCGGCGTGCCGGGGCAATCGGTGCCGTTGCTGATTATCCGGCAACGGCGGTCAATGCCGCAGGCAATGGCGTCGGCCGCCAGGGCGTCGTTGATGATCGGCCGCTCTTTTATCGCTACCGTCACCTCGCGCCCGAGTTGTTCGATTAAAAGTCCATCGAAAACCAGTTCCCCGCAATTGTCCGCCAGATAAAGCACTGTGCGGGTCGCTGCCAATTCCTGTTGAAGTTTTTCATAATCGTTGATCGCTGGCGTTCTATTCAGGCACACGGTCAGGATCCCGTTGGCGTCAAAATCGTGATGCGCCCCATAGTCGATGATATTGCCGGCCATGGCGTACTGGACCGCGGCAAGGAGCGGGTCGTTGGTGGCCTGGATTCGTTCGCGTGCCTGTTTCTCCATGGCGCGGGCCAGTTCGTTGCCCTGACGCTTAAGGGTTGCATAAGGGTCGGCCACGCCGGATTGTTCCGCAATCAGGCGGTACATGGTGGCGGCGATTTCCGGCGGCGAAAGGGCACGGTCGCAACCGGCAAGGAGCGCCGTTACCTCGGCCATGAGCGCCTGTTGTTGGGCGGGGTCGCTGGTGGCCAGCCGGGCGGTGGCATCAGCCTGCATTAGCAGACAGGGCAGGCATTCGGGATGGGTTTGCATGGTCAATCCAGCGGTTTGAGCAGGTATTCGGGGCGGACATGGCCGAGGGCCGCAAAAATGTTGGATTTGAACCGTGGATTATGCGCATACAGCGAAGCAAGCATGGTACGCATGGCCTCGCGTTTTGAGCCGCTGGCCAGCGGGCAAGGGTTGGCCACCGGCGTAACACCGAAGAGGGCGCCCAGTTCGCAGATTTGGTCCTTGTCAAGATAAGCCAGGGGGCGGATTAGGGCGAGGCCACCGTCGAATAGTTCCTGGTGGGGCACCATGGTGCTGAGGTTGCCGCTGTAGAGGAGGTTAAGGAAGAAGGTCTCGATCAGGTCTTCCCGATGGTGGCCAAAGGCGAGTTTGGTGCATTGGTGTTCGCGGGCCAGGGCAAAGAGGCGGTTGCGACGTTGTCTGGCGCAGTGATAGCAACCGTTCTTGCCCTCTTCCGTGGCTAGGGCGTTCTTGCCGAAGTCGGTTTGCTCGATCAGGTGGGGGAGGCCGGTCAGCGCAAGTTGTGCCGCCAAGGCAGCAGTGTCGGCGCCGAACCCCATGTCGAGATGGACGGCCAGCAGTCTGTAGTGGATGGGTGCCTTGCGCTGCCAGAGCGCCAGCACATGGCAGAGTACCAGGCTGTCGATGCCGCCGGAGACGGCGACCAGCACCTGGTCGCCGTCGGCTAGCATCCGGTAATCGTGCAGGGCCCTGCCGATGAGGCGATTGCTGTGCGGAGGAAAGGGCACCACCGCAGCCGAGACTACTTCTTCAGGTAGGGACAGTTCGAGAGGCGTTGGGTAAGCCCCTCGCGGGCCAGGGCTTCGCCGGTGATCCACTTGAAACCGCGCTTCGAGAAGCGGCCAAAATCGAAGAGGTTTTCGGAGAGCGCCTGTTGGGTCTCGTCGAAGACGCCGGCGCATAGGGTTCGGCCGCTGCCGGCCTCCAGCAACTTGTAGTCGAAGGCAACCGAGGCGGGGTGGGCCACGGAATAATCGTTGCCTTGCCGTTCGCGGTAACGGTTGAGGGTGAGGAGCAGCACCGCCTCGCCCCCCACCTGTTGGCAGATGGTCACCGCCGCGCTGGTGCGGCAGCGGGCATAGGACTTGTCGCCTAGGGCATCACGCTCGGCGGCGGACATGAAGCGGGTATTCTCCTTGCTGGTCAGGTATTCAGCAATCAGGCTGTCGAGGATGATCCGTCCCTTGTTGAGTGCTTCCTGCTCGGCGACTGTTCGCTTGCGGCCTTCTTCGGCCGGCACAATATCCACCGGCATGATTATGATGGATTTGAGGGCAGGCACCTCTTCGTCCGCTTGTTGGGCTGGATCATGGGTAGCGCAGCCGTAGAGGGTGAACAGGGTCATCATGGCCAGGCCATAAAGAAAATTTTTCACAGCGGACTCCTTCCCCTGTTTACAGGGTGCCTTTGGAGGAAAGCGGGCCGGCGGCGCGCGGGTTGACGCTGGTGGCCTGATCGAGTGCCCGGCCCAACGCCTTGAAGATCGCCTCCAGGATATGATGCGTATTGTCGCCGTGCAGCAATTCGACATGGAGCGTGATGCCGCCGTGCAGGGCAAAGGCGCGCAGGAACTCCTTGGCCAGGGCGGTGTCGAACTCGCCGACCTTCTGGTCCGGCACCGTCACCCCGTAATGGAGGTGGGGGCGGTTGGAACAATCGAGCGTTACCCGCGCCAGTGCTTCGTCCATGGGCACGGCGGCGCAGCCGTAGCGGGTGATGCCGGCAAAATCTCCCAGCGCCTTCTTGAGACCCTGGCCCAGGCAGATGCCGACATCTTCCACGGTATGGTGGGCATCGACCTCGGTGTCGCCGGAGGCGGTAATGGTCAGGTCAAAATAGCCATGCACCGCCAGCAGGGTCAGCATGTGGTCGAGAAAGGGCACGCCGGTCTTGACCGTGGCCGTGCTCCGGCCATCGAGGGTGATAGCCAGGGTGATATCCGTTTCTCGCGTTTTGCGGTGGATTTTGCCAGTGCGTGCGGAGGGGGCCATCGCGTATCCTTGCGGTTGGTGGTGTCGGTTCGGTGGCGCAGGGCCGATGCCTTGCTCCATTACCTATACCAAGGAGCAGGATGGCGTGGCAAGGGGTGCCTCGGGATTTTTTGAAAAAAAACCGGGCAGGAAGAGCGATTCCGGCAGGCCGGTCGCGGTGGAGTCCGATGGGCCAGGGGAAAGGGGAACGATGTTAGCCCAAATCCGAGGATTTTTTGTTGACATGCCGGGAAGCCGCTGTTATATAGAGTGCGTTTTTCGCAGGTGACTGTAAAAGCGGGAATAACTCAGTGGTAGAGTGCAACCTTGCCAAGGTTGAAGTCGCGAGTTCGAATCTCGTTTCCCGCTCCAGCGAAATATATGTTAAGGTTCGAACTGGGTTTCGGGCCTTTTTTTAGTTTAACAACCGGCGCCCGTCCGTGGGTATGGCCTGCGGCAGCGGGCCTTCTCGTTTTGTAAAGCGGGATGCCGGTGGCAAGCGAACGGTTTTGAGGATGGAACGATGAAGACACCAGTTACTCCCACCAAGGAGATCGAACGCAAGTGGTATGTGGTGGACGCCGAGGACATGATCCTGGGCCGACTCGCATCCGAGGTGGCATACCGCCTGCGCGGCAAACACAAGCCGAACTTCTGCACCTTTCTCGATGCCGGCGATTTCGTGGTCGTCGTCAACGCCGAGAAGGTTAGGTTGACCGGCAAGAAGTGGGACGAAAAGGTTTATTACCGGCACACTAGCTACATGGGTGGCCTGAAAGCGCAGACCGCCAAGGAACTGCGCGACAAGAAACCCGAGGAGTTGCTCTATAAGGCTGTGCGCGGCATGTTGCCCAAGAACCCGTTGGGCCGCAAGCAGTTGATGAAGCTCAAGGTCTACGCTGGGCCGGAGCATCCCCATGTGGCGCAACAACCAGAGAAGCTCGCTCTGTAACCGTCAGAAGATTTGGAGTAGGTAATGGCAAAAAGCAATTTTTACGCGACCGGCAAGAGGAAGACCGCCGTGGCCCGGGTGTGGATTACCCCTGGCAGTGGCAAGATTGTCGTGAACGAGATGTCGGTGGATGAGTACTTCGACGGTGTTGAGCAGTCTCGTTTCGCCGTTGAGAAGCCGCTCAAGGTCACCGACACCGTGGCCAAGTTCGATGTGATGGCAACGCTGCGCGGCGGTGGCAAGTCTGCCCAGGCCGAAGCCCTGAGGCACGGGATTTCCCGGGCCCTGACCGCGGCCGATCCTGAATTGCGCCAGGCGCTGAAGCGCGCCGGCCTCTTGACCCGCGACCCGCGCGCCAAGGAACGTAAGAAGTATGGTCAGCGTTCCGCCCGCGCCAGATTCCAGTTCTCCAAGCGTTAAACCGCCTTGGAAACCGGCCGCCATTTGCGGCCAGGTGGTCAGGAATCAAAAGGGAAGGCGCCACGGGCGCCTTCCCTTTTTTTATGGCCGAGGAGGGGGGCCATCCCTCGCTGTCCACCAAGGACGTCCGGACAGCACAGCAGATTGAGGAGCACATTATGATTCGGGTAGGTATTGTCGGCGCCTCCGGTTACACCGGGGCGGAATTGGTCCGGATTTTGGTAAACCATCCAGAGGTCGAGATTACCCTGGCCACCTCCCGGCAGTACGCCGGCAAGCCGCTGGCCCAGGTCTTTCCCCATCTGACCGGCCGTACCAACGTGGTCTGCCAGGATCTGCCAGTGGAGGAGTATGCCGCCATGGCGGACCTTTTTTTCACTGCGGTGCCGCACCAGACGGCCATGGCTTTGGTTCCCAAGCTGCTGGCGGCTGGCAAGAAGGTGGTCGATCTCTCGGCGGACTTCCGCATCCACGACGCCGCGGTCTACGAGGCATGGTATCAGCCCCACACCGCGGCTGAGTTATTGGCCACCGCGGTCTATGGCCTGCCGGAACTGCATCGGGCCGCGATCAGGGCGACCAAGCTGGTGGCCAACCCCGGCTGTTATCCGACCAGTGTTATCCTCGGCTTGGCCCCGCTCCTTAAGGCCGGCCTCATTGACACCGAGACCCTGGTGGTGGATTCCAAGTCTGGCACCTCCGGCGCTGGCCGGGGCGCGGCGGTGGGCGCCCTTTTCTGCGAGGTAGCCGATGGCTTCCGGGCCTACAAGGTGGCTGAACACCGGCATACCCCGGAGATTGAGCAGGAGCTTTCCAAGCTTGCCGGTAAGCCGGTGGTCATCTCCTTCACCCCGCATCTGGTGCCGATGTCACGCGGCATCTTGAGCACGATCTACGCCAAGGCGACCAAGGCCTTGAATCAGGCCGAGGTGGATGCGCTCTATCTGGAAATTTATCGGCACGAGCCCTTTGTCCGGCTCTTGCCGCCGGGCGTCCTGCCCGCCACCCAGTATGTGCGGGGCAGCAATTTTTGTGACATTGCGGTGCGCTTCGACAAACGCACTGGCCGGGTGATCGTGCTCTCCGCCATCGACAACCTGGTAAAGGGCGCGGCCGGACAGGCGGTGCAGAACATGAACCTCATCTGCGGCCTGCCCGAGGGGCAGGGGCTTAACGTGATGCCCCTCTTTCCGTGATGGCCGGCCGCAACCTCAAGCTGCTGCTCGCCTACGACGGCACCGCCTATGCCGGCTGGCAGCGGCAGAAGGGGTCACCTACGGTGCAGGGCGTGGTGGAGGAGAAAATCGCGGTCATGACCGGCCAGCCCGTCGTCCTGCACGGCGCCGGCCGCACCGATGCCGGGGTGCATGCCTTGGGTATGGTGGCCAATTTTCACACCGGGAGCACCATCCCGGCCGAAGGGTTGCGGCGGGGATTGAATAGCATGTTGGCCGACGATATCCGGGTGCTGGCGGCGGAGGAAGTGACGTCGGAGTTCCACGCCCGTTTTAGCGCCATTGGCAAGGCCTATTGCTATTGCCTGACCTTTGAGGAAACCGTGCTGCCCACCGAGCGGCTCTATCGAGCGCGTTTCCCCGGCGCCGGTGATTTTGACCGCATGGCCGCCTGCTTGCCGTATTTGTTGGGCGAGCATGATTTTTCGAGCTTCGAGGCCACCGGTTCCCGTGATTTTGCGCAGGAAGGTGGGCGCGGGGCGGTGCGTCGGATCGACGTCGCCACCCTTTCCCGCGACGCAGCCAACGGCCGGCGCGCTCAATTCCTTATCTCGGGGAACGGTTTTTTGCGGCACATGGTGCGCAACATCGTTGGCACCTTGGTGGAGGTGGGGCAAGGACGTCGAACCCCGGAGGAGTTCGGGGCGCTTATCGCGGCCCGCGACCGCGCGCAGGCCGGCCCCACCGCGCCGCCCCACGGCCTCTTTCTGCGGGAGGTCTTCTATGGAGAGCGCCAGGCGCCGCAGGGATGAAAAAAAATATTGGCGCTTCGGCAACCGCACGGTATAACTCAGCTCTCCCGCACGGGAGCAGTCACGTACCACCCCAAATCTGAACCAACGCAGGAACCGACCATGACCACTCCAACCATTCCCCTGGCGGAACGTGTACGGCAGATCAAGGCCTCTCCCACCCTGGCGGTGGACGCCAAGGCCAAGGCGCTCAAGGCATCTGGCGCCGATGTCCTGAATTTCAGCGTCGGCGAGCCGGATTTTGACACCCCGGAGCATGTGCGCGCTGCCGGCAAGAAGGCCATCGACGACGGCTTTACCCGCTATACCCCGGTGCCCGGCATCCTGGAACTGCGGCAGGCGATCTGTCAGCGTTTCGCCGAGGATCATGGCTGGCGTTACGAGCCGGACCAGGTCGAGGTCTGCTGCGGCGGCAAGCAGGGTCTTTACAACATGGCCCAAGCCCTCTTCGGTCCCGGCGACGAGGTGCTGGTGCCGGCGCCTTACTGGGTTTCCTACCCGCCCATCGTGCAGTTGGCTGGCGCCACCCCGGTGGAGGTGCCGCTTGACGAGGCGCGGGATTTCGACCTCGACCCGGCGGTGCTGGCGCGTTACGTCACCCCCAAGACCCGCGGCATCATCCTGAACAGCCCTTCCAACCCGACTGGCGCGGTTTTTTCCGCCACGACGCTTGAGGCGATTGGCAAGATGGCCATGGAAAAAGGTTGGATTGTCATCAGCGACGACATCTACGACACCATCGTTTACGGCGACGGTAAGCTGCCGCACATCCTTGATGTGGACCCGCACCTCATCGACCAGACCCTGATCCTGAACGGCGTCTCCAAGTCCTTTGCCATGACGGGCTGGCGCATCGGCTATGTGGCCGGGCCCAAGAACATCATCGGCGCCATGAACAAGATCCAGAGCCAATCTACCTCGAACCCCTCATCCGTCGCGCAGAAGGCGGCATTGGCGGCGGTGACCGGCCCGCAGGATTTTCCGCGCACCATGCGGGATGCCTTTGTGCCGCGCCTGGAGTACATCATGCGGGAACTGGCCGCTATCCCCGGCGTTACTTGTGTGCGGCCCAAGGGCGCGTTCTATGTCTTCCCCAACTTCTCCGCCTATTACGGCAAGGCGGTGGATGGCAAGGTCATTGCCAATTCGGTGGAGATGGCCGACTACCTGTTGGAGAAGGCGCTGATCGCCGCAGTCCCGGGTGTCGCCTTCGGTGCCGATCCGTTCGTGCGTTTTTCCTTCGCCACTTCGATGGCCATTATCGAGAAAGGGATGCAGCGGCTGAAGGAGGCGCTGGCAAGGCTCGCATAATTTTTCCTGGTAGATTAGGGCTTCGGCCGTGGCTTGTCCGTAATACGGATGCGCTGCGGCCGTTTTGGTTGGCGGGTAAAAGAGTATGGCGGCGAAAGCCGTTGAGAGGGGGCTGACGTGAACGGTCTGGCGTTTATTCGGAGGCGCCACTCTCGGGGCGGGTGGATTCGCTTAAGGCCCAGGTCCAGCTATCCATCGCCCGTTCCTTGGAAAGTGCCTTCATGCCGTTCTTGGTATAGCAGACATAGACCCACTCCGGGCCGCTGATAAAAACGCGGATTAAGCCCAGGCTGGGATGCGTGTACCAGCCTTCCTTATATTTACCTTCCATTGTGAATCTCTCCTGATACTGGCTGCTTGAAGCCCCTATCCTACCCGGTAATTTTTATTTATCAAGGCAAAGTGCGATGCATTTCTGGCATTTGTCCGTGGATTTCCCGTGCTTGCAGTATTTGGCAAAGCTCTTGATCAGGTCGTTGCCGCCCCGCGGGCATTCCTCGATAAAGCGCACGAATTGCGTCAGCCGGTCGATGATCTGGCGCGGCGCCGCGTGTTCGATCTTACAGGCGCCCTCCTCGGCGAGTTTTTCGTCCACCGCCAGCACCTTGATGAAAAAATCCTTGAGGGCGTCGTGGCGGTGGATCACATCCTTGGCCAGTTTTTCCCCCTCCGGGGTGAGGGTGATGACCTCGTAGGGGGAGTAGTTGATCAGTCCTTTCTGGGAGAGCGAGCGGAACGCCTCGGTTACCGAAGAGCGGCTCACCTTGAGGCGGCTGGCGATCTCCTTGGCCCGTGCCACTTGTTTTTCCGCTACGATATGGGATATGGTCTCCAGATAGTCTTCGAGGCTCGCGCTCAACTCTTTGTTTTTTTTCATGGGAGCTTTAGGGTGAAGGGTGGTGGCCGATATCGCCCGGTGCGGCATATGCCCGAAGATAATTAGGTTACGCAAAAACTATTAAGGTGTGGTGGATTTGTCAAGAGATTCGTGGCAGGGGCGTGGTGCATGGTTTGATGGCTCGGCATTGGGCCGGCAAGTCTGGTTGCGTGTGCATACGCGCTTTAACTTTTACTTTTGTTTTTTTTGGGGGTAATTTAAAAGTGTTACAAAAGGATAACCTTGGCAGGGCCGTGGGGGCACGGTTCGCAAGGGGGCTTTTGTCCTTTTGTGGTAATCTCAACGGAGAACAGGAGATAACATTTGCACAGGAGGGTCCGAGTATGATGCATGGCAAGAATGATGTTCACGGGCAGCAGGGTTTTACGTTGATCGAGTTGATTATCATCATTGTGGTGCTGGGGTTGTTGTCCGCCGTGGCGGTACCGCAGTTTCTTGATTTGAAAACTGATGCGGAGGTGGCGGCGGCCAATGGTGTCTACGGCGGCCTGCAAGGGGCAGCGGCGATGAATTATGCCGCATATTTGACCGGGAAAACGCAACCAGCGGGTGCTGCTATCACAACGGGAACCCTTCTGGGGCAGGCGTTGGATGGCGGTTTGCCGGATGGGTGGGTGAAGGATGACACTGTTGCCAACTGCAATGCAAACACCAACATCAATACGCGGGGGCCGGCGGTTGGCGGATGTGTCTGTTTGAGTGCGGATGCCACCTGTAATGCCGCCGATACTTATATTGTGGCAATTAAAACAGTGGAAGACGATACGCCTCCTGGTACTAGCAAGGCGTTGTTGGTCAAGAGTTGGTAAGTCAGTCTGCCATTGGAGAGTAAGCAAGGCCGACCCTCATCGGGTCGGCCTTTTTTTATCTCATGTCTTGCGTTGGGCCATTATCTGCCGCCCCGTACCACCTGCATCATGTTCCACATAGGGGTGAAGATGGCGAGGGCGATGAACCCGACGATGAGGCCCAGCCCGAGGATCAGCGCCGGCTCGATGATGGTGGAGAGGTGTTTGATGGTGTAGTTGCTCTCCGTGTCGTAGTAATCCGCCACCTTGCCCAGCATGGCGTCGAGTTGGCCGGACTGTTCCCCCACCGCCACCATTTCCCGCACCAGCGGTGGCACTGCTGGATGGCGGCCCATGGCCTCATTCAGGTTCACGCCCTTTTCCACGTCATCCCGAACTGCTCCCATCATTAAAAATAATTCCCGGTTTTCCAGGGCCGTGGCCGCCAGATCCAGGGTGCGGATGATGTCGATGCCGCTGGTGGTCAATACTGAGAAGACCCGGCAGAAGCGCGACATATAGATTTTCGTGGCCAGCGCCCCAAAGACGGGCACCTTGAGCGCCAGACGATCCCGCGCCAGCACGAATTCCTCGTAGTTGAGGGCCAGGCGGTAGGCCATTATCAGGGCCGCGATAATGAGCACGATCAGGAAAAAGTGGTTGGCAAAAAAACCGCTCGTTGCCACCAGGATGCGGGTCGGCAAGGGCAGGGCCACCTTGGCGCTGGCGAAGAGCTTGACGAATTTAGGCACCACGAAGGTCATCAAAAAGAAGATGGCGCTGAAGAGGGCGGTGACCACGATCTTGGGGTAGCGGGTGGCAGCTTTGATCCGTTCGGTGATCTCCTTTTCATTTTCGTAGAGGTTGGCGAGGTAGCCAAAGGAACGGTCCAGGGTGCCGGTTTCCTCGCCCACCCGGATAATGTTGTAGAAAAGCGGATTGAAGATTTTGGGATAGCGGGCAAAGGCGTCGCTCAGGCTGGCGCCGCTCTCCACCCCGCTGATCATATCGAGGATCGCCTCTTTGAGGATCGGGTTTGCCACCTGCTGGCTCATCACCTTGAGCGATTGCAGGATCGCCACGCCGGCGCCGAGCATGGTGGCGGTCTGGCGGCAGAAGAGGATGAGGTCGTCGAGGCGCACGCCGAGCAGGCGGTCGCGTAGATTAATGGTGCCGCTGTCGGCGGTGGCGGCCTGGGTTTCGGTGGTGAGTTGGATGGCAATGGGGCTCAGGCCGTTTTTGGCGAGCCATGCCTCCACGTCGGGGATTGCCTCGGCGGTGAAGATGCCGCCCACGATTTTACCGCTGGCGTTGATCGCCTCGTAGCGGAAAGAGGGCACGGTTTATCCCCGCGTATCCAGCGAAACGCGCAGCACCTCGTCGAGCGAGGTGACGCCGGCCAGCACCTTGGCGATACCTGCCTGGCGGAGCGACTGCATACCCTCGGCCTGAGCCTGTCGGAAGATCTCGTGGCTGGTGGCCTTGTTCATGATGAGTTCTTCCACCGCGGCGGAAACCGGCAGGGTCTCGTAGATGGCGACCCGTCCTTTGAAGCCGCTGCCGTCGCATTTGGGGCAGCCCTTGGCGCGGTAGATGGTACGGTCTGGATCAAAGAAGGGCAGCCCCATTTCCTGCTGCAACGCCTCCGGTGGGCTGAAGGGTTCGCGGCAAAGGGGGCAGAGCATCCGCACCAGCCGTTGGGCCAGCACCAACCCCACCGACGAGGCGATGAGGAAGGGCGGGATGTCCATGTCGATCAGCCGGGTAATTGCACCGGCGGCGTCGTTGGTATGCAGGGTCGAGAGCACCAGATGGCCGGTGAGCGCGGCCTGGATCGCGATTTCGGCGGTTTCCGCGTCACGGATCTCGCCAATCATGATTACGTCCGGATCCTGGCGCAGGATTGAGCGCAGCGTGTTGGCAAAGGTGAGGTCGGCCTTGCGGTTGACCTGCACCTGGTTGATCCCGGTAAGCTCGTATTCCACCGGGTCTTCCACGGTGACGATATTTTTCTCGATGGAATTTATGTGGTTGAGCGCGCCATAGAGGGTGGTGGTCTTGCCGCTGCCAGTGGGACCGGTGACCAGGATGATCTCGTGCGGCCGGTGCAGGTGCCCGGCAAAGAGCTTGAGGTGGCCCGGCTCGAAGCCGAGGTTGCCGAGGTCGATCTTGACCTGACTTTTATCGAGCAAGCGCAGCACCACTTTCTCGCCACTGTTGAGCGGCAGGATCGAGACGCGCACATCGAAGTCGCGGCCGGAGACCGGAATTTCGAAGCGGCCATCCTGCGGTTTGCGGCGTTCGCCGATGTCGAGTTGCGACATGATCTTGAGCCGTGAGACGGTGCTGGGGTGCATCTCCAGCGGAAACTGGCCGGCGGAGCGGAGCAAGCCGTCTACCCGACAGCGGACCCGCATATTCTCGGCGGTGGGTTCGATGTGGATGTCGCTGGCGCCCAAGCGCACGGCCTGGAGGATGAGGTCGTTCACCACCGAGACGGCGGCGGCTGATTCCTCCTCCACCTCGCGTTCGATGGTGACGGTAGCCGCTGGTTTGTGGCTGGCGTAAAAACGGTCAATGGCCGCCATGATCTGCGATTCGATACCCACACAGGTGACGACCTTGTCCGCAACATAGCGGGCAATGTCATCGGCGGCAAAGATGTTGAGCGGGTCGGCGAAGGCTACCAGCACCTCGCCCGGCCGTTTGCCCAAGGCGATCACCTTATACTTGCGCGCCACCATTTCCGGCACCAGCCGCGCCACTTCGGGATCGACCACGATCTTGTCGAAATCGACAAAGGGTATCTTGAGCTGCTTGGCAATGGTGCGCGCCACCGCCACCTCGTTGACAAAACCCAACGCGAGCAACGCCTCGCCCAGTTTGATGTCGCGTTCCTTACCGTGGGAGAGTGCCTGCTGGAGTTGGGTGGCGGTGATGAGGCCGCCATCCACCAGGATGTCGCCGAATTTTTGGCGTTTGCCGTGAGCGTTCATAATGGTCTGTCCATTTGCCTCGCGTGCGGCCTAGCCGGGGAAGATGTAGAAATAAACCGCCGAACCGATGGTGATGATTACGCCGGCAGCCACTGCCAGCCAGAGCCAGCGGGGCAACGCCTTGCGGTAGGCGCGTGATTCTTCCAGCGAATCAATGGATTCCTGGAGGATGGCGCGGTCGATGCCTTTTTTCTGGTGGGCGTAGGCCACCAGCAGGGCGCGGTTGAGCGCCTTGTTGATGAGGCGCGGCACTCCCTGCGAATACTGCCAGAGCAGGTCGATGGTGCCGTGGCTGAGCCGGAAGTTGCGACGGCCGGCACGGCTTAACCGGAAATGGACGTACTGGGAAAGTTCGTCCTTGGGCAGCGGCCGCAACCGTTCCATGATGGTGACCCGTTGCAGGAGCTGGCGCAGGTGTGGTTGTTCGACCCGGGCGTGTAGTTCGGGCTGGCCCACCAGCACGATTTGCAGGAGTTTCTGGGTGTCGGACTCGAAGTTGGAAAGGAGCCGGAGTTGTTCCAAACTCTCGTCCGGCAGGTTCTGCGCCTCGTCGATGACGATGATGAGCCGTTTTTTCTCCTTGGCGAGCCGGTAAAGATGTTCGTTGAAGCGCCGCAGCAGATCGTCCATGCTGGCGTCGCGGGCGGGTGGCTCAAGACCAAGGTCCTGGATGATGGCCAGTATCAATTCTTTTGGCGCAAGGTGCGGCGAGAGGATGAGGGCGGTGTCGAAGTGTGCCGGCAGTTCGGCCAAAAGCAGGCGTAGCAGCATGGTCTTGCCGGTGCCGACCTCGCCGGTGATGACGATGAACCCCTCGCCCTCGTCGAGGCCGAAGCGCACCACCTCGCGCACGGCGGTATGGGTGGAGGAGGGGTAATAGAAGTTGCGGTCCGGCGTGAGCCGGAACGGTTCTTCCTGCAGGCCGAAGTAGGTCAGGTGATTCATTGGGCCTGGCCGGCAGGCGCCGGGTTGGTTGGGGGAGCGGGAACGGCCGCGGGCGCAGGCTGCGCCGTTGGCGTTGGCGTCGAATTATCCTTCTGGCGGCTCATCACCTTTTTGGCATAACCAGGGGTGGCTTCCTTGTCGATGACCGCTGATTTCAGGTTGACGATGGTCGGGGTGATGAAGACCACCAGTTCAGTTTTCTCGTCGAGTTTTTGGGTACTCTTGAAGAGATTGCCAAAGAGGGGAATATCAGAGAGCCCTGGCACGCTGGAGTGCTGGTGGTCCTTGTTTTCCTGGAGGATGCCGCCGATTACCGCGGTAACGCCATTCTGCAGGAAGAGGTTGGTAGAGATACCCTGCTTGTTGATGAGTGGTTCGCCGGTATTGGATGAGTTCAGGTCAACGGAGTCGTTGGTCACCACCAGGGTGAGGTCGATGAACTCCTCCTGGATGATGCGGGGGGTAACCTTAAGGGAGAGGTTGGCCTCCCGGAAGGAGGTGTTGATGAGATCACCCGACTGGGTTACGTAGGGCACCTCCTTGCCCTGCTTGATTTCCGCCTCCTTGCCGTTCGTCACCATTACCCTTGGTGCCGAGAGGATTTCGAGCTTGTTGTTTTCCTGGAGCGCCTGGAGGTTGATGTCCAGCGCCAGATTGCTGCGCAGGAAACCGAAGGTGAGGTTGGTGGTGGGCGCGGTCAACGAGAGGTCGGAGGTGAACTTGACCGAATCGCGTGTCTTCAGATTGTCGTAGCCCCAGACAATGCCGAGCTGTTTTTTGGCCTCGGTGGTGATGGAGACAATCCGCGCCTCGATGTGCACTTGCGGCATGGGGGTGTCGAGTTCCGCCAGCATCTCTTCGATGCGGGCGATGTTCACGTCGCGGTCGCGAACGATGAGGCAGTTGCCGCGGTTGGCCACGGTGATCGAGCCGTTGGCGCTGGTAAGCGGCTTCAGGGCATCGAGGTAATCACCGGCATTGCCGTACTGGGTGCAAAGGCGCACGGTGAGCACATCCTGCTGGCGGCCGTCTGCGCCGCCGCCCTTGGCCACGAAGATGATATTGTTTTTCTCGTAGTAATGGAGCTGCTTGGTATCGATGATGATGTGGAAGACTTCGTAGAGACTGACGTTGTCCACATCGAGGGTGATGGTGTCGTCGATGGTCTCGGCCATGACGATGTTGACCCCGGCCTGTTTGCCCAAGCTGCGGAGCAGCAGATCGACCTTGAGATTCTCGCTGCGGATGGAGGTGGGCTGGCCTTTTAGTTTGTCGAGCAGCCCGCTGCCGTTGCCGTTGGCCGCGGCAGGCAGGGCGATAACGAGGGCCAGCAGCATGAAAAGAAGGCCCGTTGCCCAGGGACGCAGTTTCATCGCGATTTTTTCCCTCCCGCCGGCAGGATGGGCGCTGCCGAAGGCTGTAACCACAGGGTGTGATAGGCGCCTTCCTGCTCGAATACTACCATATCCTTGAGAATTTCCAAAATAGTCGAGCCCTTCACCGTGTCTCCCACCGATACAACGCGGTCGTTGATGATCGCAAGTGGTTTCTTGCGGTCCCAGATGATGCCGGAGAGGGTGAGTCCGCCTGCACTGCTGCTGCGCAGTTTCGGCTCCTGATCCTTGAAACGGTTGATCTGCTCTCGTGACCAGTTAAAGGGGTCGCGTTCCGGTACCGCGGCTGTGGCTTCATGGCGTTGGAGTTTCTCTGGCCGGACCAGCAGCACCTCGGCCTTTTCGTCCGGTACTGCGGCAAAGGGGCGCCAGGCGAGGGAGGCCAGGGCGCAGGCAAGCAAGAGCAAGGGCCGGCGGTTCATGGCTTTCCCCCCCCCCGGCTTGAGGCAGTGCCGGCGCCGGGGTTGGCGGGAGAGCGGCCGGGGTTTGATTCTGGGGCTGAGGTTGGGGCTGGGTTTGAACTTGGGCAGGCGGGGTGGTTCCCTCCGTTGGCCGTTCTTCGTAAGCCAACCGGCCCATGACCACGCTGAAGCGAATTTTGGCCGGCTTCTGGAAATTGTCCACCGGCAGCCGCTCGACAGTGAGATCCTCGATAACGCTCACCTCGGGCTGGGCCTCGACATAGGCGAGATAACGGTAGAGTTCCTGAAAGGTCGCCTCGCCGGCCAGGTTGACCGCATAGACGGCAAAGCCATCCTTGCTCTTTTTTTCCAGTTGGCTCATCTGTTTGATACTGTTCTCCAAGTTTACCGGCGCCCGCGGCAGTAGGGTGAAGATTATTTTAGTGAAGCGTTCGGCATTGCCCCAGAGTTGCCATTGTTCCTTGTAGAAGCCCTCTTGCAGGCCCAGAATGGCGTTTTGCTCTTCCAGATTTTGCTGTTCGTTTTTGAGCGCCTGCTGTTCGGCGGTCAGCACTTGGCTGGCCAGCCCCGGGTCTTGGGCCAGCAGTTCGGTACGGCGGGCGATTTTTTGTGCCGCGTTTTTTTCCAGTGGTTTTACGAAGAGGGCGTTGCCGGCGTATAAGATTACCAGGCAGACCGCAAGGCCGAGCAATAAGTGGCGCACTTCCTTGACGGTTTCCGCGTCGCTCTTGATCACGAAATACCACTTCTGGACGAGGTCGGTCAGTTTTTTGGGCTGGCGCGGCGACATGCCTTACTTGACCTCGACGGCGATGGTGAAGAGGAAACGGCCTTCGGCTGCCTGGCTGTTGCGGTCGATGTCCTGAAGGGTGACGCGTTTGAACCGCGGATCGGCTTGGAGGCGGCTGACAAACTCCGGCAATTCCCGGTATTGGACCGCGCTGCCGCTGATGAGGCCGGAATTTTCCTTGAAGGCGATCTTGTCGCACTTGATCGACGAGGGCATTAGCTCGCTGATGGCGGCGAGTACCCTGGAAAAGCCACGTTTTCCCTCGATCTGGCGCGAGAGGGCCGCCACCTGGGTTTGCAATTCGCCCTGGCGTTGTTTGCGCTGGCTCACCGAATCGGCAAGTTGCTTGAGATCGGTGGCCAAGGTGTTGGACTGTTTAACCCGGCGTTCGATCTGCTGAATCTCGGCGTCGAGTTGCCGGATCTTGGCGGTGAGCCGCAGGTGGCTCAGGTAGAGGAAGGCCACGATCAACGTCAGCAGTGCGGCGAGGGAAAGGGGCAGCGCCTTTCTGATTTTTTGGGGGACCGGGGTTTGCGGGACGAGGTTGATCCGTTGCAGCATATTATCCTCGTGTCCCGGTGCCGATGGCGATGGCTTGGAGCATGGGCGGGCAGTCAGCGGTTTCCGGCAGGGTGGTGAGCGGTTCGAGTTCGAGTTCCAGCGAGGTGCGGCCCCAGCGTTGCAATCCCGGCCAGAAGGACTCGGCGCCGCCGATTACCGCCCGCTTGATGGCGCCGCCCTTCACCACCGAGGCGTAATAGTCGCGGGTCCGCATGATTTCAAGGCCGATGTGCTGGAGGTAATCCGCCCAGGTGGTATCCACCGGTGCGGCGTTATTCGCGTCGCTGGCCGTCGGCTGGGGCGAGATGGCGCCGGAAAGGATGTCGAAGCCAGCGAGCAGGGAATCTTCTTCGCCGGATTCCAGGTGGGCGGCTGCAACCGGTGATGGCTCATCCGATACCGTCGGTGGTTGGTCATTCAAGGCGTGGACCGGCGCGTTCTGCGGTTGACTTGCCGAGACGGTGCGTACCAGGGTGAGCAAGCAGTTTTCATAGACTGCCAGCGAAATGCTGTTTCGCCAGATCAGAGCGCAGAGGGTGGCGGTGTCGGGGCGCAGTCGGTTTTCCTTGGCAAGAAACGAAAAGGCGGCGAAGACATCCGCCTCCAGATATTTGATGTCGAGATGCTTGCGGCTAAACTCCGTGCGCAGACTCAGGAATTTGGCTGCGGGAAAGAGATAGACCGTGACCTGGAGGCGATCGCGGTGGCGTTCGACGATCTGCCAATCGTAGATGAAATCGGCGAGCGGGCGGTTGACCGCTTTGGCCAGGTGGTAGGGCAGGGCCTTGCCCACCGCGCCGTCGGGCATGGCCGGCAGCGCGATGGAAACGATTTCCATGAAATGCAGCGGTACCGCAAGCGAGACTTCGCCGCGCAAGGTGTTGAGAGTGGAAAGCAGGCGGGGAGCTGCCACTTCGCTGGTGATCGCGGTATCGGTGCGGGCATGGATAGTCAGCGCCGCAGTGCCGACTGGGGAGCGGGTTACCTCGCCCAGGAAACAGCCGTTGTCCGAACTGGTCAGGGTGAAGTGGCGTTTTTTTATTGGCAGCAGGGCCATGGCTCAGCGTACTTGCGGGGCGGCAGTCGCCCCTGTTTTGTGCGGCAGTTTTTGCAGCAAGGCGTCGTCGAGCCGGCCGGACTCGGCCAGGGTGGCAAGATTGCGGAGCAATGCCGGGTCGTTGGGCGCCATGGCATAGGCCTCGCGGAAGAGGCGGTTGGCCGGGCCATGGAGGCCGAGTTCGCTTAAGGCGACTGCCATATTGATGAGTGGTTCCACGGCGGCGGGGTTTCGTTTCCGGGCTTGGTCAAAGTAGTGGATGCCGCGCCAATGGTCGCCGCTCAGGAAGAGATCGATGCCGGTTTTGGTGAGCTGGGCTGCCTGTTGGGCGGCCGAGGCCGGTGCGGTGCCACCTGACGGTAGCATACCGGGCAAGGCGGGGGGGGCCGGGGTGGCGACGCGGTTTGCATCGGGGCTGGGCAGCAGATGGAGGGTGGTCAGCACCTGGCGGAAGGTAGCGTTAAGTGGCGACAGGTTGAGTCGGCTTGAAAGCAGAACGGTGTAAAGTATCACCACGGCGAGCATTACAAGCAGCACCAGGGAAAGCAAACGCGGTGTGCCGCTCTTCTCGGCCGCGGCTGGTTTGCGGGCGGCGGAGCGTCGAGCCGGCTCGTTGCTGGTTTCGTGGTGCCGGATTTTTTCCAGGGTGTTGAAGAGTTTGCTCACGGGGTTACGTCACCAGGCCGAAGGCACGCGGTCGGCCGCATCAATGTTGTCCGAATGGGGCCGGTCATCGTTGATGTAGAACATGGCTTCCACGGTGCGGCCATTGGTGTCCCGTTCGTTGCCGGGGTAGTAGGCCCAGCCGCTGCCCTCGTCGGCGCGCCGGGGATTAGTCAAAATGTCGGCAAGGGCGCGGCCAGTTACGCCAGAGGGTTGCCCCGCCATGCCGGGAGCGAGGTCGGGCAGGTCGCAGGCGGGTAGCGCTTCATTGGGCACGGTGGAATAAAAATCGCCGCGCACCAGCCGATAGCCCTTGAGCGCCGTGGGCCGGGTCGAGAGGAAGAGTTCGTTGCGCTGTAATTCTTCGATGGTTGGCCAGTCGGGGTTGGTGCCGTTCGGGCCGGTGTTGACGCCGGAGACGAGGATCTTGGCGTGGGCCAGTTCGATGCCGCCGCGGATGGCGGCGAGTTTGCCTTTGACCGCGGCGATTTTCGCTTCTTTCTGCATGTTGAGATAGTAGGGGATGGCGGTGGCGGAGATGATGCCGAGGATGATGATGACGATGATCAGTTCAAGCAGGGTAAAGCCCCGGCTGTTGCGGATCGTCATGGTCGGTCGTCCCTCCCCCTGGCGTGGGCACGGCGAAGCGGCTGCTTCAACTTTCGTGTTTGGTATCAACGTACTGATCTTGCAGAAAAATATCAAGCAGTTAAAGCGGAAGGCGGCGGCTGGTCGCGGACAAAAGCGGACGGCATCTTGTAGTATGCTGAAATTACAAAATATATTTTACTTCAATTTCTCGGCGGATGTTCTCGGTCGGGCTGACCGGCCTGGTGGCGTTGACCCGGATGGTGGTGGGTACTCCGTTGCCGCCCAAAGTGCCGCCCACGATGGTGCGGTTGGTGGTGAAGCCCGCCACCGTCGGGTTGCCAGGGTAGGCGCCGCCCCCACCCCCCTTGTCGTGGAAGAGGATGGTGCGCTGGGCCGTGGTGTCGGCGGCGTAGATTGCCTCGGCCCAGAGATAGTCCTCGGAGGAGGAGAGGGCGCTGATCTGGGTGTAACGGGCCACGAGCAGGCCGAAAAGGGCGAGGATGACGATGACGAAGATCGCGGTCATCAGGCCGAAACCCTGCTGGTTATGGAACGAGGGGCGGTCAGGGCGCATTGCGGATCTGCACCTCCTTGTGAAAATCTACGCTCTCGCCGTTGCGCGTGATGGTGAGATGGATGGCGATGAGAGCGCTGGTGGTGAGCGAGCCTGGGGTGAAGTCGAAAGAGAGGGCGCCCACGTTTTTTGCCAAAGGGTTGCCGGTCGGGAAGGTGATGGGGGTCAGGTAGTTCGTCGTATCGATGGCCATTGCGGCACGGGTGAGGGTGGTGCCGGTGAGATAATAGCGCACTACCCTGTTCACGGCGTAGAAACGGCTACCTGGTGAGGCGTCGATTATGGCGCGGTCGAGATTCATGCGGTTGGTTGGGGCCGCAGTGCTGGTTATCCGGTAAAGGCGGCGCTGGGTGGCCACCGAAGAGCTGAAGTCGCCCCAGTTGCGATTGTAGATTGAGACGATGCTGCCTGTTGGCAGCGGATTGGTCTGGTCGCGGATGAACTGTTTCGGATTGTTGTCGATGTATTGGCCAAAGACGCAGTCCTGCGGGTCGGCGGTGGTGGGGCAGGTCATGGCATTTTCGTCGATCATGCCGAATTGCACACCTGAATTGCCCGGCTCGACGAGGATGGCGTTCGGTACCGCGATCCGTAGTTCCCGCTCCATCCGGGCCAAAACGAGTTGTCCCTCTTCGTAGATTTCTGTCCGCGCGTCGGTATCGGCAAAGCCCTGGAATGCCTGGCTTATGAAGTTGGCGCCCATGGTGCCCATGATGCCAAGTAGCACGATGACGATGATGAGTTCCACCAGGGTGAAGCCGTGTTGGCCTTTCGGCAGGCGGGGGGAGGTCTTCATATGTTGTTCACCGCGCTGACAAAGGAGAAGGTTTCGGCGTTGGGCGAGGTGACTTCGACGATGATGAGCTTGGTGTCGGTGGTGCCGGGAGTGGACGGGGTATTCTGGTCGATGGTGGCGAGAGTGCTTGCGATGTAGCGGATCCTCGCACTGCGGCGGTAGCCGGGCATGGTGAAGGAGGTGCCGCGCTGGTCGTGGAAGGTGTCCACCTCCTCGGCCATGGCGTTGTAGTCGTCCACATCGTCGTAAAGGGTACGGCTGGTTTCGCCGCTGTCGGCGCCGATGGTCGAGGCGGCGCGGGCGCCCGGTGTGGCGCAGTTGTCCACCAGCGATGGCCGTGCCCCCTTGCTTTGGCTCTCGCCGGAGCAGATGGGGCCGGCGCCCACCGGCGTGTTCTCGTCCCATCGTTTGGCCATGATTTCATCCATCAGCGCCTGGCCTAGGGCCACGGCCCGTTGGCGCACCATGGGATCCGGGCTGTGGACAATGGAGTTGACAAAGGGGATCAGGATCAGCGACACGGTGCCGAGGATGACGATGGTGAGCACCAGCTCGGTGAGGGTGAAGCCTCGTGTGCCATGGATGCGCGGGCGCGTCACGGACATGTGCCGCCCTCGTCGAGATAGCCTGTTTCTGGGCAGAGCGTGAGGGTGTTGGTGCCACCGATGGAGTAGAGGCGTGGGTTGGTGCTGGTCAGCGGCGTTCCTGACGCATTGAGCGGCTCGCCCAGGCCGTTGAACCAGACCGAGGGGCCGGTGAGGGTCATGGCGCAATCGTCCAGCAGGCAGCGATTTTGGTATTCCGGATCCGCGGGGCCACCAGCGCCCTGTTGGATGGTGTAGCGGTTGTTGCTTACTACCATGCCCCAGGCAGTGGTGGCAGTGGTAAAGGGTCGGGTCATCGCCTTGTGCTGGGCTAGGCGGAAGACGCGCTGGAATTCGCGGGTGGCGGCCTCTTCCCTCATGCCGCTGGGCCATTTTTCGACCACCACCACCACAAGGATGCCGAGGATGACAATGATGAGCACCAGTTCGGTGAGGGTGAAACCATGTTCGGATGCGGCTGGGGAGTGAGCCATGGCTTACCGCTGGATTTCCTTCCAGTTGATGATGCGGTTGTTGCCGCGCCAGATGCCGAAGGTCGCCTCGCCTTTCGGGTCGGGTTTGAGCCATGTTGGGACGTTGCCCTGGATTGTGACTGTGCCGCCAGGGGGTGCCGGGTCGTTCACCGGGGTAAGGGTGAGATTAGCCGTGCCGGCGGCGAGGGTCAGCGGCGGAACCGGCGAGGCAGTGACCGCGATGGTGCCGTTTTCCGCCTTGGTGTAGGCGAACTGCGAGCAGTTGTCCAGGCTGTTGGTGACCCAGGAGATGCCGTTGTAGTAGAGGGCGGAAAAGGGCATGGTGAGCGCCGCGTTCTCCGGGCCAAAGGTGTTTTGGATCACCCCTTCGCCGTAGCGGATGGCGTTGCCTGCTGGCGTGACGGTCTTGGGTAGGTCGCCACTCGCGGTGGTGACGCCGTCGCTGTCGATGAGGCTGTTGACGGTGATGGCGAGCGCCGCGGTGAAGGGGGCGATGCGCGCCTGGTCCGTCTCGGTGGGCGGAGTGCGGGTATAGGTGAAGGAGTCGTTGCCCAGGGTGATGGTGAGTGGGACCACTGTATCAGTGATCACGGCGGGGTTGGGTACCGCGCTGACGGCCATTTTGGTGGCGTTGTCCTTGCCGTTTTGGAGCAGGTCGCGGGTGGGGTAGGTACGGCTGAGGTTGTCGCTGGTGAATTTTAGGAAGTCGCCCCGATAGTTTTGCACCTGTCCGAGTTGTCTGTTCCAGGCCGCAACCGCGAGCTGCGGCGGCGTGGCATAGGAAAAGGCTTGGCCGGCATAGGTGAAGCCATTGCAGGGATTGGCGAAAGAACCGTTGACTGCCACCGCGGTGGTGAACTGGTCCGGATAGAAGCGTCCGATGGCGGCGCTGGTGGAGGCCGGGATGGTGATGCCGGGTGCGAGATAGTCCGGCGGGGTGGCGGTGATGGTGAAAACCCCAACCTCGGAGATGCCCTGGTTGTTGATGGTGGCGCTGCCATGGTCCGCGGCCGCGATGGAGATGCCGGCTTGGCCGAGGGAGCCTGCGCTGCCGCCGGTCGGCGCCACGAGATTGAGTGAGAGGGGGATGTTGTCGAGCCGGAAATTGGGGGTGACCGCGTTGTCGCAGAACTGGCTGTTTGTTTCCGAGTCGTCCACCCACTGCACGCCCTTGACCCGCAGGTTGAAAGAGTCGCCCGCCTTCTTGAACTTGGAGCAGGAGCCGTTCAGGCTGGCGCAATCGGCGTTCGGGTCCGGGCTTTCCACGCAGAGTCCGGCCGGCCGCACCACGAAGGTGTCGTGGCCGTCGAGGATGGTGGTGTTGTCATTGTAAGTGAGGTCGAGGCGGATCTGGCCGGCATCGCTGTATCTTACCGTGAAGGTGGCGTCGCCGTTGCCGTTGAAGGTGAGCGGGATCGCGGTGGGAGACCCGGCATTGATTTGAGTGCCGTTGATGAAGACCGGTTGGTTGCCCGTGGCCGGATTGACGTAGCTCAAGAGAAAGGTGATGTTCCTGGTGACCGAGGTGAAGACATCATGGCAGCGTCGGGGAGAACCGCTGCGGCTGGCCGCGGATAGGGCGATGGCGCTGGAGGTCTTGTTGGCGATCTGGGTGGGGATGCCGAAGACAAAACCGCTGTCGGAAAATTCCATGGAGCAGTTACCAGCCACCCCATTTTCCCGGCAGAGGTAGGAGGCGTTCGGGTTGGCGCTCGCGATGCCGAAGGTGGCGGTGCCGGTGGAATTATGTCGGAACCGCATGTCCAGACTGCCACTGCTGAAGGTTCTGGTGCGACCGTCTATCCAGCCCGAGGATGGCGACATGGTCACGGTCACCGCGCCGGTGTAGAGCTGGGAGCAATCGGTGTTCTGGCAGACCTTCACCGTGATGGTCTCGGTGTCGCAGGTCAGCCCTTGGCCATCATGCCAGATTTCATAATGGTCCACATTGGAGGCGGTGGCGGAGTTGGTGGCCCCCTGGGTGGGGGCGGAGCCGGTGTCGATCCATTCCCCCGTGCCATTGGGCACCCTGGCGATGTCCTTGTGGTCGGAATCGTGGCCGGCCAGGGTAAGACCGCAAGAGGCTGGGACGTTCCATTGGTCGGTATCCCGGCGGTTGTAGTATTTCAGGTAGTCAACCACCACCGGATCGTTGTGGCGCAGATTCTGGCGAGTGTCAACTAGCAGCACCTCGCCACGCTGCGAGCTGATGTTGTCCACGTGATAGACGATGAAGGTGCCGGCCGGGAAGGTGGTGGCGGTGGCGCAGAGGGGGTTGGCGCAGTTGTTGTCGGAAAAGCGGCTGCCGTCGGGCAGGTAGGCGCTTGCTCCCCGGTTCCCCTTACCAAGGGTGAAGTCGGTACTGTTACTGCCCTCGTAATAAATTTCCCAGTTGTTGATGTCGGTGGGCTGGAGGAAGTAGATCTCGATGAACTCCAGGTTGCCTTGGCCGCCACCACCGGAGAAGAGTTCGTTCAGGACGACCCGGCCGCTGTTGGTGGCTGAGCATCGGAGGTCGAGGGCCGCGGCTGGGGTGGCGGCAGCGGCGAGCAGCAGCAGGGGAAACAGCAGCTGGCGGGGTGATCTGCCCATCTCAATCCTGGTCCGGGTTCACAAACGGTGGCGCCTCGATGAGGCGTTCCAGTTCCTCCATGCTCCTTGTCCCATAAATTGCCCGGCGAATCAAGTTGCCGCCGGGGATGCCGCGGAAGTACTTGCCTGCGTGGTTCTTGACCGGCGCGAGGTGGGTGTCGGGGTGGAACTTCTTGATCAATCGGAGATGGCGGTGCAGGGCCTGTTGCCGGAAGGCGAGCGACGGGGATTCCGGCGCGGTCGGGTCGAAGATCCATGGCCCGCCCACGGCGGCGCGGCCGATCATGACGCCGTCGCAACCCGTGGCCTCCATCATGGCGAGCCCCTTGGCGCGGGATTTGATGTCGCCGTTGCCGATCACCGGGATGGAGACCGCCGCCTTGACCCGCCGGATCACCTCCCAGTCCACGGTGCCGCCAAAGCCGTCGCTCCAGGTGCGGCCGTGGATGGTGATGGCCGCCGCGCCGTGGTCCTCGGCCATCCTGGCGAACTCCGGGGCGATGATCTGCTGGTGGGTCCAGCCGGCGCGGAATTTCACTGTCACCGGCAGGGAGGTGTTCTTGACCACCGCGCTGATAATGGCGGCCGCGGTTTTCGGCTCTCGCATCAGGGCGCAGCCGGCACCCTTCCTGGTCACCTTTTTCACCGGGCAGCCCATGTTGATGTCGATGCCGTCGATGGGCGAATCAGAAAGAATGGCGGCGGCCTCGCCCATCACCTCGGGCGCGCCGCCGAAGAGCTGCATAATGACCGGCCGTTCCGCCGGACTGGTGGCAATCATGTCCAGGGTATTCTGCTGGCGGAAGACGAGGCCATGGCAGCTGATCATCTCGGAGTAGCAGAGGTCGGCGCC
>Ga0172375_10003320_pt1 | contig 24534 bp, 21 predicted proteins | sample LakKiv1m_FD_114537 | JGI IMG/M metagenome (GOLD analysis project Ga0172375, IMG submission 114537) | Freshwater microbial communities from Kabuno Bay, South-Kivu, Congo - kab_092012_11.1m | ecosystem: Environmental > Aquatic > Freshwater > Lake | place: Democratic Republic of the Congo...
ACATCAATTTCTCTTAATTCAGTTTACTTTACCGATGCAAACAATGGATTCATCGCAGGTGACTCCGGAACCATTATCAAAACCACGGATGGCGGGACAATCTGGGTGCCTATGCCTTCGGGAACAATAAACTCACTTCATTCGGTTAAATTCCTTGATTCCAGCAAAGGATTTATTGTCGGGGACAGTGGTACAATATTAAAAACCACGGATGGCGGAGCATCATGGACAGTTTGTTACACCGGTATGCCGCTTTGCCTGAATTCCATTTATTTAATAGATACCGACACAGGTTATGTTGCCGGGGCAAGGGGAGCCATCCTCAAGACCACAAATGGCGGAATAAAATGGATAATTCAGAATTCGGGAACCTCGCAGAATTTATTTTCACTCTGTTTCACTTCCACGGCTACAGGATATGCCGTCGGGGATAGCGGCACGATCCTGGGAACATCGACCGGTGGGACAGGCGCAATAGAAAGCCATTCCCGAAGATTGAACAACCTGAAAATCTATCCGAACCCGGCATCCGATATGATTACCATCGAATCATATTCAATACCACCTGAAGGCCACTTATCAATCAGCAATTTAAATGGTCAGGAAATCATAAGGCACCTGATCACAACACCTAAAACGCAAGTCGATATAACGATCCTGAACCCTGGTGTTTATTTTGTGCGGCTGACAGGTGAAAGGATTGTGGAAGTAGGGAAGTTCATAAAACAGTAAAATACCTGGCAGAACCGAAAAGCCAAATGAGTAGGATAATGTTAAATATTTTGAAGTCATGAGCAAAATGATAGTTAATCATAAGACAAACGATTTCAATACATGGAAATCGTCTTTTGATTCCATGGAACCGGTACGCAGAAAGTATGGAAGTACAGGAGCTACTGTTTTCCGTGGTTATTCTGATCCCAACGACCTGGTTATCATTACACAATGGGGAAATAAAGATCAGGCTCAAAAGTATAGCCAATCACCGGAACTCAAAGATGCTCTGAAACACGGAGGAGTGAACGGAGATTCAAAGTTTTATTTTGTTGAGTGAATGACCCGTGTCGTGACCATGCATGTTTTGGCATTGTCAGCGAGCACAATGTAATATGTAAAAAGATCCCGCCTTGACCGCATCGTCAACGGTGGGATTTTTATGTCTGGATATTATTTACAATTACTCCCCTTAAGGTCCCTTGCCATTGCCGATATGGATGGCGCCATCAATATTCGGGTTAAGCGCCCCGCCAAAGGCATCTATTACCCCCTGGCTAGGGAAACATGGGGATAATGATTTCATATAAAAAGCTTAATCACAATGAACACAAAGATCTACACAAAGATCACTATGTATTTTTTTTGTGGCCGTTGTGCCTACCTTGTGATCTTAGTGGTAACTTCTGCCAGCAGAAATACTGTTAACGGTCGTTTAATGAAGTAAAGATATATCTGCAATGACGAAAATAGCATATATGACCGAAGCTACCCCATTTAGAGTGCCAAACGCCATATTAATCCTGGAGATATCACTCGGTTTTACGATCAGGTGTTCATATGTGAGAAGAATGGCAAAAATTCCGGAGCCGATCCAGTAAAGAAAACTGAAATCCCCCGCGAGGCCTGCCAATACTACGATAACAATAGTGATGAAATGAAAAATAGCCGATAAAACCAGCGCATTTCGCTTTCCAAGGATCACCGGCAATGATTTCAGATTCTCCGATTTATCGAAATCAATGTCCTGAAGAGCATAAAGAATATCAAAACCGGCTACCCAGAAAATAACGATTAATGAGTACAACACTGGTAGCAGGTCAAAGCGGGCTGTGACCGCAAGATAGGCGCCGATGGGTGCAAGCGCCAATCCCAATCCCAGGAAAAGGTGTGAAAGATGGGTAAACCGTTTTGTAAGACTGTAGCCCAGTACCACCATCAAGGCAATGGGGGAAAGCAAAAGACAAACAAGGTTGAGAAATGAAGTCGTCAGAACAAAAAGTGCGGCATTAATGATCACAAAAAGTAAGGCAGATCTGGGCCGGATAATTTCCCGGGGAAGCTCACGCAAGGCGGTCCGGGGATTCTTTTTATCGAATTCACGATCAACATAACGGTTGAATCCCATCGCTGCATTCCTGGCAAAAAGAACACATAAAATGACTAACAATAAAAGACGAAGACTGAGATTTTCGCTCCTGTCCTTCACGGCAAGCGAAAAGCCGATCATGGCAAAGGGCAGGGAAAAGATCGTGTGATTGATCTTCACCATGGAAAAATAATCTGTAACCTTTGAAAGTTTTTGTTGTCCCATCCATTGCTGTTATCCTGCAAAAGTACTAATTTGAGTTAAAACAGTTTATTTATGAGGAATTCGTTAATTTTGTGACACATTTTGGAATGTTATGATCTCAAAGTTGCATTCGATCGTCGGATATATTAAACATTCATTTTCTGCGCAATCGAAATACCGGCTTCATTCTCCCTTTGCCTACCGGTTTTATAATGAAGTGATCAATAATGGTATCGCCTACCCCCAATACAGTCACGTAGAACGTGTCAGGAAGGATATGATCGGCCACTCGCGATTCATTAAACGCAGGGATATGGGAGCGAGGGCTACAGAAGTTCCTTGTGACCAGAGGTTTGTTCGCGTCAAAGATATCGCCCGGAAGTCGTCGATTTCCGCAAAGAAAGGCCAGTTTCTTTTCAGGCTGACTAAAGATCTGAATCCGAAAAATATTCTGGAGCTCGGCACAGCTTTCGGTATCAGTGCATTATATATGGCGTCTGCCGCCCCAAGGAGCCATATCATCACCATTGAAGGCTGTCTCGATACGGTTCATATGGCTCAGGAGAATTTTGAAAAGGCTGGAACAAAGAATATAACGGTCATTGCCGGAACTTTCGAGGACAAACTGCCGGTCGTCTTGCATGATATGCCGGCGCCTGATATGGTATTTTTCGACGGGAACCATAAAAAAACTCCCACGCTTAGGTATTTTAATGAATGCCTGCAACATATCCATTCCGACACCGTTTTTATCTTTGATGATATCCACTGGTCAACCGATATGGAATCCGCGTGGAAAGAGATCAAACGTAATCCGGCGGTAAAGGTCACCATCGACCTCTTCAAAATGGGTATTGTATTTTTTAAAGAGGAATTAAGTAAAGAAGATTATATTCTAAATCTCTAACTATGGAAAATGAAGTCATTCGTCTTGACTCTATCGTAAAAAACTATAAGATCGGGACCGTTGTCGTTGAAGCCCTCCGCTCGGTTTCCCTCGTCATACAAAAAAATGAATTTGTAGCTGTCATGGGCCCTTCCGGTTCAGGCAAATCCACGCTGATGAACATCTTTGGCTGCCTGGATACCGCAACCAACGGATCCTATTTCCTGAACGGGGAAGACGTCAGCAAGATGGATGATAACGCTCTGGCCGAGATCCGTAACCGCCAGATAGGATTCGTATTCCAGACTTTTAACCTTTTACCACGGTCAACCGCATTGGAAAATGTCATGCTTCCTTTGATATATGCCGGAATTGGAAAAGCAAAACGTCAGGAACGTGGCACACAGGTTATGGAGGAAGTCAAGCTTTCCGACCGTATGGAACATAAACCCAATGAACTGTCGGGTGGTCAGCGTCAGCGTGTTGCTATTGCCAGGGCATTGGTGAATCATCCGGCAATAATCCTTGCCGACGAGCCTACCGGTAACCTCGATTCAAAAACTTCCATCGAGATACTCGGACTTCTTGAAGAGATCCATAAAATGGGCAATACGGTCATTGTTGTTACACACGAAGAGGATATTGCCCTCCATGCTCACCGCATTATACGGCTGATGGATGGACGGATCTCGGTGGATGAACGGAATAAAACCATAAAAACCATTGCCGATTACACCTTTACGGAAGCATAAACCCTGTCCGGTATTCTATATCCCAACCTTGTGACCATGCTGAAAAAAGGAAATTACAAAAAACTGTTTAACGATTTCAACGGTCTTAATATCATGATCATCGGTGACGTGATGGTGGATTCCTACCTCTGGGGGAAGGTGGAACGTATATCACCGGAAGCGCCAATCCCGGTAGTGGCCTTAAGAAAACGGGAAAACCGGATGGGAGGCGCGGCCAATGTGGCGAGAAATATATTGGCTATGGGAGCAAATCCGATTCTTTGTTCTGTCATCGGAACGGACGAAAAAGGACAAACTTTCCTTGAACTGTTAAAGAAAGAAAAGATCGATGCCTTCGGTATTGTCCGCAGTCCGCGACGGATTACTACCACGAAATTCAGGATCTTCGGCAACAGCTACCAGATGCTGCGAATGGATGAAGAAGCCGACAATGACCTTGCCGGTAATGACTATATGACCCTTATCCGGGTGTTTGACCAGATCCTTGATAAAAAAAGGATCGACTGTATCATCTTCCAGGATTATGATAAAGGTGTGATCACCCCGCGCCTGATAAAAGATGTGATCACCCGCGCCAAGGTAAAAGGGATACCCGTTGCAGTTGATCCGAAAAAGAAAAATTTTAATGTATATACCGGTGTAACCCTTTTTAAACCCAACTTTAAAGAGCTGAAGGACGGCATCAACCTCAATCTCGATATTGAAAACCGGGAAGCAATATTTCAGGCAGTCAAATCGCTAAGAGAAAAGCTTCAGGCCAGGTTTGTGCTTACCACACTCTCTGAACATGGAATTTTAATAAGCACGGATGGAAAGGATGATCAGAAAAATATTTTTATCCCCGCCCACATTCGATCCGTTGCCGATGTTTCAGGGGCAGGGGATACCGTGATCAGCGTAGCTTCACTTTGTCTTGCCCTGAAACGGTCGCCTTATGAAATTGCCTTCATCTCGAATCTGGCTGGAGGTATTGTTTGTGAAGAAGTAGGGGTAGTTCCCATTAACAAGGACAAACTGCTTAAAGAAGTTATATCTCTATTATAACAATGAATCGCGATGCCGATGTCATCATCTCCGGAGCCGGCCCTTCGGGCGCTATGGCTGCATATCATCTTCAGAAATCAGGTATCAGTACTTTAATCCTGGAAAAGGCTTCTTTTCCCCGGTATAAAGTATGCGGTGCCGGACTCACACATAAAATACTTTCCATCATTCCGTTTGACATAACTCCTGTAATTCATTCCACAATTCATTCATTCCGTTTTTCATCGGGTTTATCTGATGTCTATACACGCACCAATGAACTTCCCCTTATGTATTGCACCATGAGGGATGAACTGGATGCTTTTTTACTGAAAAAGGCGCTGGATGCAGGAGCAAAGGTGCTGACTTCTGAAAAATTAACCGGAATTATCCAGGATGACAAGGGGGTACTGGCAAAAACAATCAAAGGAGAATACCGTTCATTGTTTCTGATCGGCGCTGATGGCGCCTCAAGTCTTGTTTCAAGGACATTTGGCCTGAACAAGGACATTGAATTGGGAATTGCTTGGGAAGCAGAAGTAAAATCCACAACCGGGATGCTTCAAAATTACGCAGATACTGTGTTTTTAGACTGGGGAACTTTTCCAGGAGGATATGCATGGATCTTCCCGAAGAAAGATCATTTTTCAATAGGTATAGGAGGCCCGGCACATATGGCAAAACGAATGCCGGAGTACTATAGGAATTTTGTTAATTCTACCGGAATTCCTGTTTTTGAAACTATTTCCAACCGTTCCCATCCATTGCCTGTGAGAACCAGAAAAGCCGTATTCCATTCCGGCAGGGTGCTTGTCGCCGGAGATGCGGCAGGCCTCACCGATTCGCTGACCGGTGAGGGGATCTTTTGGGCCGTGAAAAGTGGAATAACCGCTGCAGAAGTCATTAACAAAAGAATGGAAGAGAAAATTTCCGACCTTGCTACATATTCTGTTAGGATAAATTCAGAGATTATGCCTGAAATATTGGAAGCAAAAAGAATTTGTGCGTTTTTTAATGCTATGCCATCGCGAATTCATCATTGGGTACGCGACAGGGAACGGGTTTGGAGAGCTTTTGGAAAAGTACTCAGAGGCGAACGGTCCTTTGTAGACGTTCCACATGCTTTCGGGAAATGGCAGCCATTGTGGAAACCAATCTGTATATTGGTTTTGGCACTACAGAGAAGAAAGGAAAGAAATTATATGAAAAATGGCTGATATGGAAAAGGTTGTTCTGATAACAGGAGCAGCAAGAGGCCTTGGACGTGCGATGACGGAACAATACCTGTCACAGGGTTGGTGGGTCATCGCGTCCGATATTAATGCTGCTGAACTTCAAAGCCGGCCACTCCATGAAAAACTGTGGTCACTGTCAATGGATGTGGCTTCAGATGAATCGGTTAACCATGTTTTTGCAGAAGTTGAAAAAGAGAAAATCACTATCAACCTCATCATTAACAATGCCGGAATTGATAACTATTTTCCGTTGTCGGAAGCTTCTGTAAATGAATTCAGGCACATCTTCGAAGTGAATGTTTTCGGAGGATACCGTGTAAACCAGGTTTTCCTGCCCCTCCTGAAAAAACCCGGCGGGCGTATCATTCATATCAGCAGTGAAAGTCTTAATCTTACAATGCCCTTCATGCCATACCCACTTTCGAAAAAGGCAGTAGAGGGTTATGCAAAAGCGCTCAGACAGGAATTGAAATTCCTTGGCATTGAAGTCATCCTCGTCCGACCAGGGGCTATTGAAACTCAATTGTTGGAGACTGTGAGGAGTTTGCAGTCTGCAGTCGGCAGTCTGCAGTCGGCAGCCTTCCTGCCGGACAGGCAAATTGGAAGCCAGGAATTAATTGAACCTTTCCGGAAATTTGCTGAGATTGCATTAAAAGAAATAGGGAGAACCATCACCCCTGAACAGGCTGCGTTCTTCATCTATCGCATTTCTAATATAAGAAATCCCTCCGCCGTTTACCGGATCAACAACATGTTAAAACTCAGGATTGCCGCCATGCTGCCCTTCTGGCTGATAGAGTTGGTGGTAAGGAAAAGATTAACGAAAAAACCTCTGTAATTAATCGACGTTTTTATGTAAAAAAGAGTTCTCGCTTTTGATTTCGACCGATTTATCCGGATTCTCTGATAGACTATAACGCGGTATATGTGATTCGGATGAAGGGGTAACGTCATTTAGTTCAACATTTCTCCGTTTGTATGCAGGAACACTTTCCAACTCCTGCAGATTTGTTTCGATGGGTGTGTGAGTTTTCAGCTTCTCACTCATGGCCCGGAGTTTCATTACTCGTTCATTTCCCTTTTTGTTGACGTCAGGATAATCGGACTGAATGGGCGTTTCGGGGGGTGTTGAGGGTTCCGGGGTAAAACTCATCTGTGGTTCGGACTTCTCAACGTAATCTATAGGTTGAAAATCATGAACAAGAATTTCCATGGGTTCCGGTTTGACCTCGGGTTCAATTCTTTCTACTATGAACTCAAAAGTACGTAGTGGGGAGTCCACAGTCTCGGCCACCGGATCAGGTTCAATCGCTATAGATTCCTGTGTAGGAGGTTCGATCTTGATCTCTTCCGGTTCCTCCAGTAACTCCGGAAAAATCGGATCCTGCAATGGTTCGACGACGCGTTTTTCGACTTTTGAGGTTGAAGTTTCTCCATAAAGGGGATGGATCGTGATATTCTTGGGCCTGTTCGGATCTTTTTCCTGGTGTTCTTTATCAAATCCTGTGGCAATAATTGTAACACTGATCTTATCGTCAAGAGATTCATCAAAACCATTACCCCAAATGACCTCGGCAGAAGATTTGGTCCTGTTCTGGATGTAATCGGTAATCTCCGTGACCTCATCCATCGTGATCTCCGATTTTCCGGAAGAGATATATAATAACAAGTTCTGGGCACCTTCAATATCGTTATTGTCGAGCAGAGGAGAGCTGAGGGCTTCTTCTACCGCTTGTTGTGCCCGGGTTTGTCCGTTGGCGACCCCGGTTCCCATGATAGCCACCCCACTGTCTTTCATCACTGTCTTGACATCTTCAAAGTCAACATTGATGTAACCTGCAACAGTGATGATCTCTGCAATGCCTTTGGCAGCGGTAGTCAGCACATTATCTGCACGGTTAAAAGCTTCCGATAGGGGTAGATCTCCGCAAAGTTCACGGAGTTTGTCATTACTGATTATCAGTAGAGCATCCACATGCTGCTTGAGTTGCCTGATACCATCTTCCGCATATTGACGTCGTTTTCTGCCTTCAAAGGCAAAGGGTATCGTCACTATTCCGACTGTGAGGATTTCCAGTTCCTTGGAGATCTGCGCAATCACAGGGGCAGCGCCGGTTCCGGTGCCTCCTCCCAAACCTGCCGTGATGAAAAGCATCTTGGTGCCTTTTTCAAGCACCGACCGGATATCATCCGTATTCTCGAGCGCCGCATTACGACCCACAGAGGGTACTGCACCGGCCCCCAGACCGCTTGTAAGGTTCGCACCGAGCTGAATCCTGGTGGGAACAGGGCTTGACTCCATTGCCTGGGCATCGGTATTACAGATAATGAAATCGACACCTCTGATTCCCTGCCTGTACATGTGGTTCACAGCATTACTGCCTCCACCGCCAACGCCAATGACCTTAATAATAGAGGATTGGTTCTTAGGCAGATCAAATTTTAACAAATCGGGCATGATGATCGGTTTTTAGATACGTTTAAAATTATTGAGAAAGAAATCAGAAAAAATTGATGTTTTGTTTTTTTATCAACAGAATAATTGTTAATAGTGGGCTTACTCGACATCATCCTCCTCAAAGATGGCTTTGATCTTGTCAAGGAAAATATCCGGGAACCGCTTTCCCTGCCGTGTCGGATCTTTGAGTTTCTTCTCTTTGACTTTTTTTGTTTTAATCTCAGCCATGACTGTGGCATCTACTTCCACGAGTTCTTCAACCTTGATTTTTGCACGCTCTTTTTCATAACGGCCGACCCCTTCAATCACAAGACCGATACCGGTTGCATACATAGGACTGGCCATCTCTATAGGCACATCGCTTGCCAGGTGCTCATTAGGGTAGCCGATACGGGTGTCGAGACCTGTCATGAATTCCGAAAGTTGTGCCACATGCTTTAACAAGGCGCCACCTCCGGTCAGCACAATCCCCCCGATGAGTTTCTTTTCATACCCTGAATTTTTAATTTCATAATAAATATGCTCAATGATCTCTTCCATGCGGGCCTGGATTATGGAAGCCAGGTTTTTAAGACTGATCTCTTTGGGTGTCCTTCCCCTTAAACCCGGTATGGCAACGATCTCTTCATCACGGTTTTCACGGGCAAGTGCCGAACCAAATTTCATTTTCAACTCCTCTGCGTGTTTCTTGATGATGGAACATCCCTCTTTAACATCTTCCGTGATAATATCGCCTCCTAACGGGATGACAGAGGTATGACGAATGATTCCTTCATGAAAGATGGCAATGTCGGAGGTACCCCCGCCTATGTCCACCAGCACAACTCCGGCCTCTTTCTCCTCTTCACTCAGCACAGCTTCAGCGGATGCAATGGGTTCGAGAATAAGTTCCACCACTTCAAGTCCTGCTTTCCTGACACATTTGTAAATATTCTTAGCTGCAGCGGTCTGACCGATTATGATGTGAAAATTGGCATTCAGAGAACTACCGTTCATTCCTTGTGGCTGACGTATCCCATGCTCCCCGTCGATGCTGAATTCCTGAGGAATGACATCCAGGATCTCCTCACCGGGATTCATATTCAGGTTGTACATGCTGTTACAGAGCTTATCCACATCCTCCTGACTGATCTCGATTTCCTTATCATCCCGGATCATACTGCCGCGATGCTGAAGGCTTTTTATATGTTGCCCGGCGATACCGACATTTATGTATTTGATGTCAACACCCGATTTGGCAGATGCCTCAGCAACAGCCTCCTTGATAGATTGTACCGTATTTTCTATGTTTGCGACAACTCCCCGTTTGACGCCGATAGAAGGGACTTTACCATAACCAAGGATTTCGATTTTCCCATGCTCATTTTTCCGGCCGACAATGACCGCAATTTTCGTTGTGCCGATATCAAGACCGACAATAATTCCTGAGTTCTTCATATATCATCTATAGTTTTGAACATACAACTTGATTCCTATATTTTATATTTATTAGCTGATATTTATTCCATCCGATTTCATTGAGCCCTTTGGTATAAAAGATAAATAACTTATTCAGCTTTTCTTTCAGATCTTCCGTATCGCCAAGCAGTACAACATGATTTCCCTTCCGGGGAATAAGCTCTATCTCCTGCCATTCATTAACAAAAACCTGGTCGATGGCTGTTTTGAAGTAAGGGTCGCCTGCTAATAAAACAGCCAGTTTGTACAGTCCGGTAAGCAAAGAATCCGGCTTGTTCGGATAAATTGAAAAAGTTGCCCGGAGCTTTGGATTTTTTATAAATGAATCTTTGATAAAACCATTTGCGACAAGTACATGTGCCGGATAATCCGGATTCAGGGGTAATGGATTTCCTTCCCGGTCAAGATAAAATCCTTCCTGATTCTGATTGACAATACGTAGAACCGGTTCGCGTTGCATTATGTCGATATTCAGATTCCCTTCATTTGTCTCATATACATTTACTTTGCTGACATATGCTTGTTTTCTGAGGAGATTTGCGATCGACGTAGTATTAATCATACCAAGAGGTTTTCCTTTCAGTTCACCCTTGTTTTTCCTGAGAAGGGAATCGATATCTGAAGCGGTCATCAGCATATCTGCCCCACCATAACCGATGTTAATTGAAATCTTCCTCACTGGCCTGTCAGATTGCTCTGCATCTATAAAACCCAGAAGAACCACGACTCCGGCTAGGAGCAGTATCCACATCACACTTTTCAGAATTTTTATGATTTTCTTCATCGGGTTATGTAGTAAAAGTCTTAACAATCGGATCAACCAGCTGGTCGATATCCCCTGCCCCTAGTGTCAATAAAATTTCAGGTCTGTGGTCGGTCAATTCCTGAATAACATCTTTTTTTTGAATGAGCTGTTTATTTTTTGTACGAACCTTGTCCAGCAGTAGTTGGGAATTCACACCAGCGATCGATTTTTCGCGGGCAGGGTAAATCTCTAGAAGAATCAGGTCATCTACCAACTCAAGACTCCTTGCAAATTCATCAGCCAGATCCCTGGTACGGGAATAAAGATGCGGTTGGAAGATAACCGTTACTCTTTTACCTGGATACAATTCCCTGATTGCCATAATACATGCCTTTATCTCCTCCGGGTGATGTGCATAATCGTCGATATAAACAAAATCTTTACGATTGATCTGGAAATCAAACCTGCGCCGAACCCCATGATAACTTCTCAAAGCTTTTATGAGCAGGGTTTTACTTATTCCAAGTAAGTATCCGACAGCTAATGCTGCAATGGCATTTTCGAGGTTGAACATTCCCGGCACTCCAAGGGTCATATTGGTGATAATTTCAGTCGGCGTACTAAAATCAAAATGGATCAAACCATCTTTCAATCGAATATTTTTTGCAAAAAAAGTAGCCTCCTGATTTAATGCATAGGAATAATCATAATAAAAATGTTTTCGCGTTGGTTTTACCGGTGTGTTAAGCTTCATAACAAGGGAACCTTGTTCCCGGATTTTTGAGGTAAATTCTGCGAAGGTATTTTTCAAGAATTCGTAATTATGGTATATATCCAGATGATCGGAATCGGCAGAGGTAATAATAGCGATATCGGGATTGAGTTGCAGAAAAGACTTATCATATTCATCGGCTTCAACAACGCAATAAACAGGTTGATGAAAAGAAGCATTCCCACTACTGGAACTTGGATGCCATTCTGATGACCCTGTAGATCTATAAGTTAGAAAATTAGTTTCATAATTTTTCGAAATTCCTCCCAGGAATGCCAGGTGATTCATCTTTGCGGAGCGAAGGAAATGAGCAATCATAGTCGAAGTGGTAGTTTTCCCATGCGTTCCTGCAACGGCAATGGTTTTGAAATTTACGGTAATCATTCCAAGCACTTCGGCCCTCTTTTTCATAGGGATACTGTTCTTGACGAAATACCGGTATTCTTTATTTTCTTCAGGAATTGCAGGTGTATATATAACCAGATCGATCTTTTTAGGTAATTGCTTTATATCCTCGTCAAAATGGATATTCATGCCTTCATTGATCAATTGGTCGGTAAGCGTGGTTGGAGTACGGTCATAACCTGAAACGGTTGCACCCAGCCGAATGAAATACCGTGCTACCGCACTCATTCCGATCCCGCCGATCCCTAAGAAATAAACCCTCTTTAAAGCGCTAACCTCCATCTCCTGTTCCTCCTTTCCCCGGACTAAAAAACAAGATATCATCCTTTTTATTTGGTGGGATCAATTTCAGTATCTCTTCGGCAATTTTAACGGCAGCATCCGGAACCGCCATCTTCCGGATATTCTGTCGCAATTCATTATGCAAATCCTGGTCAGAGAGAAGTTCCCGGATCGAAGTTCCAAGCATAGCCTCAGCATCAGAGTCTTTTACCATCAAGGCCGCCTTCCGGCTTACAAGAGCCTTGGCATTCCTGGTTTGATGATCTTCAGCTACATTTGGTGAAGGGACCAGGATCACCGGCTTCCCAACCATGCATAGTTCGGATATGGCAATAGCCCCTGCCCGTGAGACAATAATATCTGCGACTGCATAAGCAAGATCCATACGGTCGATGAATGGCAAAAGTCGGCAGTCGGCAGTCGGCAGCCGGCAGTCTTTTGCGGATAGCTCCGTTTTAATTGCTTCAAAATAGTTTTTTCCGGTTTGCCAGATCAGCTGAATGTTTTGTAGACTGACATCTTTCTCAATCCAGGATTTTACTGCTTTGTTGATGGTTCCTGCCCCGAGGCTTCCGCCAATGACAAGTACGACCTTACAACCACCATGAATACTGAAGTGTTCCAATCCTTCTTTTTCTTTCCCTTCCAGGTTCGTAAGATCCTGCCGTATTGGATTCCCGGTAATCACCAGTTTTTCCTTTGGAAAATATTTATCAAGATCAGGATATGCAACACAGATTTTATCAACTCTTTTACCGAGCACCCGGTTGGTAAACCCCGGAAAAGAATTCTGTTCCTGTATCAATGTTGGAATTCCTTGCCGGGTTGCTATACGAAGGGTAGGCCCGCTGGCATATCCTCCGACACCGACCACCACGTCGGGCTTAAAATCGTTAATTATGGAACGGGCTTTTACCAAACTTCCAAACAACTTAAATGGAAAACTCAGGTTTTTCAAGGTTAATTGCCGCTGAAATCCGCTGATCGTAAGTCCCTCAATACGATAACCTGCGGCAGGAACTTTCTCCATTTCCAACCGCCCTTTGGCGCCGATAAACAGGATATCGATATCCCTGACCTTCGCTTTCAAGGCATTGGCAATGGCTATAGCCGGGAAAACATGTCCCCCGGTTCCTCCTCCGCTGATGATGATCCTTATCATTGACTATGCATTGACTGGAACCGTCGATACCGAATTTCCCGGCTCAACCAAAAGTTCCACTTCGGTTCCGTTTTTGGTTTCTATTTCGATTCTTCTACTGACACTTAAAATAATTCCTAATGAAATGCTTGTAAACCATATTGATGTACCTCCCATGCTCACCAGAGGCAGCGTCTGTCCGGTAACAGGGAAAAGGTTGACTGCCACTGCCATATTAATCATCGCCTGGAATACCAGGCTGAACCCGATCCCGAGACAAAGCAGGGAACCGAAGTTCCCCTGGCATCTTGCCGCGATACGGATTACCCTATAAAACAAAATAAGGTAAAGTAGCATCACAAAACCGCCACCTATCAAACCATACTCTTCAATTATTATGGCAAAAATAAAATCTGAATAGGGATGGGGAAGGAAATTCCGCTGAGTGCTTTTACCTGGGGATTTTCCCAACAATCCACCTGTAACTATAGCGATTTTTGCCTGGTCGACCTGGTAAGTTGCATCAGGATCCGCTTCTTTCTGATTGATGAAATGATCAACCCTGCTCACCCAGGTAGTTCCACGTGGGAAAAGCTTTGGAAAAATTACTGAAAGGGTAAAAATCAAACCAATTCCTATCACGCCGGCCCCGATAAGAGAAAAAATGTATTTGAGACTGATCCGGCCGATAAACATAAGGGTGATGCAAGTCATGAAAAGAATAGCAGCTGTGGAAAAGTTAGCCGGTAAAATAAGCACTGTCACGGCAGCAACCGGAAGTATCACCGGAAGAAATCCTTGTTTGAATTCCTTAATCAACTCCTGTTTTTTGCTTAGTACCCTGGCCAGGTACATGATTAGAATAAGCTTTGCAACATCAGAGCTCTGGAAAGTGAGATTGATGATCGGCACGGTAAGCCAGCGGTTTGCTTCATTCAGATTGGTCCCCGAAACAAGGGTAACAATCAAAAGCGGGAATGTCAGCCAAAGCCCAATCTGTGAAATTCTGGAATAGTAGGTATATTTAATCAGGTGTGTAAAGTACATCAGAACCAGCCCGAGGATCAGAATCATAAAATGTTTAATAAGATAATATTCGGTGTTACCATGCTGTTTTTTATAGGCAAGGGTTCCTGTGGAGCTGTAAACAGCAAGGAGTGAAAATATTAATAGGATGATTACTACGATCCAGATTACTTTATCTCCTTTTATATTTTTAAAAAAATTAAACATATAAGATTAGACTATAATTTCTTTACGGAATTGCGAAATGCCTTTCCGCGATCTTCATAATTTTCGAAAATATCAAAACTGGCGCAGGCGGGAGAAAGTAATGCAACATCGCCTTTCTCCCCATAATAATACGCCGCCTGCAGAGCTTCATCCATGGAAATGACATCCACCATCGGAATCTCAAGGTTAGTAAAGGTTTTATGAAGATTCCGGTTATCAAGTCCCAGACAGATGATGGCCTTGACTTTTTGAACTACAAGTTCCATCACTGCTGAATAATCATTTCCACGGTCGATCCCGCCAGCAATCCAGATAACCGGTTTACTCATGCTCTCTAAGGCAAACCAGGTGGAATTGATGTTCGATGACCTGGAATCATTGATGAATTCAATGCCATGGATATTGGCTACATGTTCCAAACGGTGCTCGATATGCTGGAAATCGCAAAGACTTTCCTTGATGAATACCTTACGGATATCTCGGATCCGCGGGGCAACTGTTGCAGCCAGGGTGTCATAAACCATGGAGTTTCCTTGTAGGGCTAAGGCTTCAAGTGTCATAGGCTTTGGGTATATCACCAGGTTTAAACCTGGAGTTGTCTATCTTAGTTTAAGTGTTACAATTGTCAGTACGGCCAGCATGATGCCAATGATCAGAAACCGAATTACTATTTTCGATTCATGATAGCCAAGCTTTTGAAAATGATGGTGAAGTGGCGACATCCGGAAAATCCTGCGCCCTGCTCCAAACTTACGTTTTGTGTATTTAAACCAACCTACCTGCATAACTACTGACAGATTTTCTGCAAGGAAAATCCCGCAAAAAATTGGAATTAGTATCTCTTTACGAATCATAATTGCAAACACTGCTATGATACCCCCAAGCGCCAGACTGCCGGTATCGCCCATAAAAACCTGAGCAGGATAGGAGTTGTACCACATAAATCCGATACACGCCCCGACAAAAGCACTGACATAAATTGCCAATTCACCGGTATTTGGGATGTACATGATGTTCAGATAATTGGCAAACACGATATTACCCGACACATAAGCGAGAACTCCGAGAGTCACACCAACAATAGCCGAGGTTCCCGTCGCCAGACCATCCAGGCCATCTGTAAGATTAGCTCCATTGGATACGGCGATGATGATAAAGATCACAATGGGAATGAAGACCAGCCAGGTCCAATTACTGACTCCTTTTCCTATCCAGGAAATCAAACTACTGTAGTCGAATTCGTTGTTTTTTACAAAAGGAATTGTCGTTTTTGTAGATTTGATGGGAGTTTTAGAAAAAATCTTTGCTTTTTCCTGGACTAGAGATCCTTCCACATTAAAAATTTCAGTTGAGGGAACATAGGCCGACTGGATCACTCGCTCCCTTATTACGATACTGTCATTGAAATACATTGTAAGACCCACCATCAATCCGAGCATTATCTGACCCATGATCTTTACTTTTCCCGATAATCCTTTCTTGTCTTTCTTAAATACCTTGATATAATCATCCATGAATCCTATCATCCCAAGCCACACCGTTGCGATCAGCACGATCACTATATAAACATTATGCAGTTTTGCAAACAATAACGTCGGCACAAGTATTGCTGCCAAAATGATCAACCCGCCCATGGTCGGTGTACCTTGTTTTTGCTGCTGTCCATCAAGTCCAAGGTCGCGAACCGTCTCCCCAACCTGTTTCTTCTTTAGGAAGTTGATCAACCGTTTACCGATGATCATTGAAATAAACAGAGAGGTGATCAGCGCAGCCGCTGCCCGGAATGAAATGTACTGGAACACCCCGGCTCCGGGAAAACTGAACTCGTTGTGCAGGTAGATAAATAGATAGTACAGCATAGGTTATTTTTTTAATTTCCCGGACTTAACGATGTGTAGGATTCGTGTCCGGTCTCAACTAAAACCTGTCTGAGGATTTCTTTATCATCGAAATGATATCGCTTTCCCTTTATCTCCTGATAATTTTCATGCCCCTTTCCGGCTATAAGAAGAATATCACCGGTCTTCGCCAGGGCACAAGCAGTTTTAATTGCTTCAAACCTGTTTACGATTACAAGAACTTTTTTTGCATGGTGCATCTCTACTCCTTTTTGCATATCGGCCAGGATCGCTTCCGGCTCTTCATTCCGTGGATTGTCGGAAGTAAGAATTACCCGGTCACTGAGATTACAGGCAATCCTTGCCATCACAGGCCTTTTGGTACTATCCCGGTTGCCCCCTGCACCCACCACCGTGATCAGCTTCTCCCTGTGTGAACGGATCGAATTGATCGTTTCCAGGACATTCTGGAGAGCATCCGGCGTATGAGCATAGTCGACAATTGCGGTAATTTCATCCTGTGACCGTATTGGATTGAACCTTCCCTCAACAGGTTCCATAGCGCTGAGGCAGGTAAGGATTTTAGTCCTGTCCCCACCAAGAAGCAATGCCGTGGCATAAACAACAAGAAGGTTATATGCATTGAACTTTCCGATGAGTTTGAACCACACATCCTGACCGTCGAAGTTGAGTTGCAACCCCTGAAACTGGTTTTCCACGATCTTGCAATGAAAATCAGCCATCGACTGTAAACTGTATGTATACCTGGATGCCTGGGTGTTCTGAAGCATCACCATCCCGTTCTTATCATCTTTATTTACAAGCGCAAAGGCAAGAAGGGATAACTGGTCAAAAAAAACCTTCTTTGCCTTCAGGTAAGCGTCAAACGTTTCGTGATAATCAAGGTGGTCATGAGTCAGATTTGTGAAAATTCCCCCGCTGAAAGTCAAACCGGCAATCCGGTGTTGATCAATGGCATGAGAAGAAACTTCCATAAAACAAAAAGAACAGTTTACTTCTGCCATCTTGGCTAAGAGCTCACTGAGCTGAACCGGGTCGGGTGTTGTATGCGTTGACGGAATTATAATTTCGTTTATCCTGTTATGTATTGTGGAGATCAAACCGACATTATAACCGAGATCACGAAAAAGGCGATGAAGCAAAGTAACAGTAGTGGTCTTTCCATTAGTTCCTGTTACACCGATAAGTTTCATCCGTGTGGATGGATTGTCATAGAAAGTAGAAGCTATTTCACCTAAAGTCTGCCTGCAGTCACTTGTGACAAGGTAACAAACTCCTGCCTTCAGAGTGGTTGGCAAAGTTTCACAAACGACTGCAACAGCTCCTTTCTCAATTGCCATCTCAATGAACAAATGTCCATCGGTTGAAATACCTTTTACAGCAAAGAAAAGTGAACCCGTTTCAACTTTACGTGAATCAAAGTGAAGCCCATAAATTGGGATATCAGTCTGACCGACTCTCTCGGTCACACCCGATCCATGCAATATTTCGCTCAACTGCTTCATGCCTGTACCTTTGGTTTTTCTTTGACAATCAGTTGAAGGTCGAGAATGACAGGAGTCCCTTTAGTAATTAAGTATCCTGCCGGGATGGATTGACGCACGACTGTTCCTTTACCGTTTACCAGCACATTCAGTCCTAGTTCTTCCAGGAGATACATTGCATCTTTCAATCCCAGTCCTGTTACATCAGGCATCAAACCCCTGGAGACATTTTTAGGTAAATTGTAATGCATGTAAGCGAATGCGGCAGATACCGTATCTTTCGGCAGGGGGATGAGTATATCCGGACGATGAGCATATAGCTGGTCGGAAATCTCCCGGAATACAGGTGCTGAAATGGCGCCTCCGTAATATTTTCCTTTTTTGGGATTCACGATAACCACTATGCAGGTGTATTTCGGAGCATCGGCAGGAAAATATCCCACAAAGGATCCTTTATATTTCACCTGTTTTGTATCCTGCCGATAACCCCTGTTGTCATGTGCGATCTGGGCAGTCCCGGTCTTTCCGGCTATCTTGTAAACAGGAGTTCTGATATTGACGGCAGTTCCATTCTCTACAACACCCTGGAGCATTATCTGTGTTTTTTTAATTGTCGAAGGTGAAGCAACCCGCGGATTAATGATCACCGGAGAGAACCGCTCCACAACAGTACCATTCTTCCGGATCTCCTTAACAAATAATGGTTTTACCATTACCCCATTGTTTGCAACGGAATTGTACAGGGTAATAAGATGAATAGGCGCCAGTGCCACTTCATAGCCAATCGACATCCACGGAAGTGATAATGACGACCAATACCTGCTTTTCGTATTTTTAATATAAGGGCTCCCTTCACCGCTGATCTGAAGGTTAAGCGGTCGGTTGATTCCAAGCCGGTAAAGTCCGTCAATATACTTTTGTGGTGAGGCTGCATAAGCGGTATAGATCATTTTTGAGGTTCCTACATTGGAAGATTTTTCAAAGACCTGCTCGGCGGTTATCGTACCATATCCCCCTTTATGCGAATCCTCCATTTTCCTGCCGGAGTACATCGTCATGCCGTTGCCTGTATTGACAGGAGTGGAGAGATCGATCTTACCGTCCTCCAGCGCTACCAGGAATGAAGCAAGTTTGAAAGTTGAACCTGGTTCGGCACAGTCCTGGATGGCATAATTCAATATCTCGTCATATTTCCCGTCCTTAGTGCGTCCGAGATTTACAATGGCTTTTATGTACCCGGTCTTAACTTCCATCAGGATTACACACCCGTAATCGGCGCTGTCGGCTGTCAGTTGTTTGCGTAATGCACATTCAGCAAAATCCTGCATATTAACATCAAGGGTGGTAATGATGTCGGCACCATTCTGAGGTTCCACCTGGTTATCCGGGTCAACAGGCATCCACAAACCTCCCCCGACCCGGCGTTTCAGAGATTGTCCGTTGATTCCCTGGAGATATTTTGTAAACGAACCCTCCAGTCCCAGATAGACTCTGTTTACAGATGTCTCATTTTCATAACCAATTGTCCTTCTTGCAAGTGACTTATACGGTAGTTCACGACGGTATTGGGGAACTATAATCAATCCCCCCTTGTATTTTCCTCTTCTGAAAATGGGAAATTTCCGCATCTTTTCAAGAAAAGGGTATGTGACATCCCGCTGGATGAGAAGGAAACGTTCTTTGTTCCTGCGTCCTTCCCAGAGCATATCTTTATATTCTGATGACGTACGGTCATTAAAAAGTTTTGAGAGACAGATCGAAAGGGAATCGACATTGTTATTAAAAAAGCGGTCGGTAATGGAGTCGGTGACTACATCCATACGGATATCAAAAATCGGTACCGAAACAGCCAGTAGAGTTCCGTCATCGGCACATATGTTTCCCCGAATGGCTTCTATATCAAACATGCATAGTTCCTGCTTCTTGGCCATTTCAATCATTTCCGATTTTTCAAATGACTGAATGTAGACAGCCCTACCTATGATAATTAGTCCGAACAGAAAAATGCCCAGGTAAACCAGGTAAACACGCAACAAAATATCTTTTTTAATATCTTTCACCGCTTTTACTTCTTCTTTACTTGTTTTTTTCCGGAATATAGGATCTTATAAGGAGGGAGGGAGGTCTCTTTTAAGCCGTACTCTTGTGCTCTCTTGCTGATCTCCGATTGTCTGCTTTGAAACATAAGGTCCGATTTGGTCGTGATGAACTGGTATCTCAGCTCCTTTAAATCAGCTTTTGTATGTTCGATATCTTTAAATGTTTTTTCTGCATAGTAAGTGTTTCCGATGTAAAGAATAGCCAGAATCGTCAGAAAAAGAAGATATGGAAGGTTCCCTACCACCCATTCCCTGGAAAGATAATCGCCTCCGAGAAATTCCTGGACCCTTTTTCTTCCCTTCCTCGTTTTTTTAACGGTTTCAGGTTGAAGTATAGGTTCTCCGGTAGAAAAAGAATTTTCAGTTGTCATTTGCTGTTCTTTTATCATCCGGATTTTTCTGCAACACGTAACCGGGCACTGCGCGACCTGCTGTTTTCCATAATTTCTCTCTCTCCGGGTACAATCGCTTTCCGCGAAATGACCTTCAATGGAGCAATTACATTCCCATAAAAATCTTTCATGATCTCTCCGCTAAAGTTTCCGGATCTGAAAAAGTTCTTAACCAGTTTATCTTCCAGAGAGTGGTATGATATCACTACCAATCTTCCACCGGGATTAAGGGCATCGGAAGCCTGTTGCATAAATTCTTTCAAAACAATGATCTCCTGATTCACTTCAATCCGGAGAGCCTGAAAAACCTGGGCCAGGTATTTATTTTCTTTTCCCCTTTCTGCACATGTAGCTGAAATCTCCTTCAACTGCTGTGTGGTTGCAATTGGTTTTTCCTTCCGGATTTTTACAATAAGCGAAGAAAGCCGGCCGGCATTGCGTATTTCACCATAATTCCGAAATAATTCCGCGAGTTCTTCTTCTGAATATTTATTTACAATCTCCTTCGCACTTTGAGTTTTCCTCAGGTCCATACGCATGTCAAGAATTCCGTCAAGACGGGTTGAAAAACCACGTTCACCCTGATCGATCTGATGCGAGGAAATTCCAAGGTCTGCAAGAATTCCGTCGACCGGATAGAGTTTATACAACTTGAGAAGATTCCGCAGATAACGGAAATTATTATGGATCATGATCAGTCGGGGATCATCAATTTTATTCTTAACGGCTTCTTCATCCTGATCAAAAGCTATCAGGTTACCTCCGGATAAGGTTTTCAGTATTGCTTCCGAGTGACCTCCTCCCCCGAAAGTTGCATCAACATAAATACCATTCGGCCGGATAGCTAAGGCTTCAATGGTTTCATTTAGCAAGACACTCCTATGGTACTTCGTCAATTGCTTGGCTTTTTTCCTGTTTTCCCATTACTTCTTCGGCTAGTTGAGCAAAATTTTCAGGTTCTTGCGAAACCAACTGCCGATATTTCTCTTTATTCCATATTTCAATCCGATCAGAATAGGCAAATAGGATGATCTCTTTTTCGATCCCAGCATAACCGAGCAACGACTTTGGTAATAACAACCTGTTTTGGTTGTCCAGGGTCAACTCGGTGGCCCCGTTATAGAAGAGCCTTACGAAATTGCGGTTCTTCTGAACATAAAGGTTGAGTTTATTAATCTGCTCGGTGGTGTCCTTCCAAACATTCATAGGGTAAAGAACCAGGCAACCCTCAAAACCACGGTTTATGACAAACCTGTCCTGTGCATCCTGGGAGACTTGCTTCTTTAACCCGGATGGAAGGATGATACGGCTTTTTTCGTCTACCTTGCATTCAAACTCGCCGATGAGATTCGTTTTTGACACTTACCTTTTTTTCGAGTGTAAATATAAACATATTTCTCCACTTTTCTCCACCTTCCTCCACTTGTTAATAACTTTTTTCAATGAAGGATATTACTTCTCTGAATTGGAATATGTAATCAATTTATAATCAGCAATAAAACTGAGGGAAAACGTAATAAATTACCTCCGGTTGAATTAGAAATTCAATAACTGATCAACCGAAAGGAAGAATTTGTCGTCAGAAATGATGGATGATAAGCTTTTGTGCAGAGGAACCGCAACGGATAATATATATTCCAGCTGGGAGTTTTGATACAGAAATGGTAATTTTACCTGAAAAAGGAATTTTCAATATAAGTTGCCCGAAAAGATCAGAAATGTTAATATTTTCAACCTTCAACCGCCGACTGCTCCCTGCCCCCGGCTCCCTGCTCACGGCTCCCGGCCCTTCAACATTCACGAAATCATTCGCAGGATTGGGATAAACACTGAACGATAATGCGTTTTCAGATTTTCCTTCAGCAATTCCAGGGGTAATTGTTCCACTGAAATATCTCAATCCCCCGGAAAAATTTCCGGTAACCAGATCAAACAGGTCTGAACTGCTCAGATGACCCATTGCAGCCGAAGACCGCCAACCGTCGGTAAAAGTATCGGATTTATTGCCAATCAGACTGAAGAGGGAATCTGATTCCTTGAATTTTCCCCCGAGATTGTTATCGATCTGGGTAAAATAATAAATCTTTCCCACTTCCGAACCTACAACCAGATTTGTCGTCTGGGAATTATCACGGAAAAAGAAAGGAGTACTGAATCCGTCGTAGGAAATATTGTAATTGGTTACATTGATCCCGCCAAGCGAATCGGTCACATGCTGAAATAGAGGGAGGGAAGCAGTGCCGTTATTTCTGAAATACGCCAGCCTGCCATTTCTCCCTCCAAGGATCAGGTCAAGCATTCCATCTTTGTTCAGATCAAAAAGTTGGGGGCTGTTAAAAACATCTCTGCGGATATGCTGGTAATCATATTGCGGTGGGCCGAATTCGGGGAGATCTCCTGTGAAACCTTTATTCTCAAAATAGATCAATGTACTATCGGAATTTCCGATGATCAATTCCGGCTTCCCATCTGCATTGAGATCTCCGAAGGTAGGAAAGACAGCTTTCCTATTAAGGTTTGAAATCCCTGCCAGATCGTCGGTGACCTTCCTGAACATTGGAGTGACTCCACTCCCTTCGTTTTTGAAATATGTGATCCTGGCTGTGAAGGATGAATGCAATACCTCCTGATAGTACCAGGATGAATCATAGAAACCATAGTTTCCAATAAAAAGATCCTGCAATCCATCTCCATTAAAATCGTAAAGGACTGGATATGAAATTGATCCGAAATCGAGCATTTCACCCTGTAGAAAATGATCAGTTTGAAATTCAAAGACCGGATTGGAATTACTCCCTGTATTCTTGTAAAACCATACACTTGTAACATCTTCTGAGATAAAGTAGTTTGGGTCGAATGGGGAAACCAAAAGGTCGTTTATCCCATCGTTATCGAGATCAAGAATTGCAGACGAAGGAAAAGAGAACAATTTCACCGGCCGGGAGTTTGAAGGGAAAGCAGTATCGACGGCAGTCATGAAGGCGCTATCCTTTGTCCCACCATTGGTAAGGGCAATCAGGTTGGGATAATCCACATCTCCGAGAATAAGGTCCTTAACACCATCATTATTCAGATCGGTTGCAAGCATTGTAGAACCGGTATGGCGGTGCATTCCGTCTGTTTTCTCCTTTCTGTCATTGGGTGTTGGAACATTCGCAGGAGGACTTATAACAAAATCAGATGTCAGTTCTTTATATGGACAAATGACATTCAGAGTGATCAGGTTTCCACCTTCGCTTTCCTTAAACTTTCCCCAGCAGTGATCGGTCAGGTGGTAATCGAGACTGTCGCAATTTCCGAAATTTTCAATGGATAAGTTTTTATGGTACTCTATATAAGATCCAAGACCAAAAAAGGTTAGAATGTCAAGATCACCATCATCGTCGATATCAGCGATAGCAGGATAATCGACGGAAGTCACAAGGATGCCTATATAGCTGGTGTAATAAAAAGATTTCAGCATATTGGTCACCAGTTGGAACTTGAGTACAGTATCCGAAACGTTTTTATATACCCGGATCCCTCCGGATGAATAGGTAAAAATATCCTCCTTCCCGTCACAGTTAAAATCGGCAGTGAGGATCCAATCATGAAATTCAGGAAGCTTATTGGCATATTCCGGTGAAAAACTATAATCAATAATATTGGGTGTACCGTGATTGATAAAGGTAAGTTTACGGTTTCCATGCCGGTCAAAAACCAGCAGATCATTAATCCCGTCCAAGTTTAGGTCAATGGTAGAAAACTGGCAAGAGTTAAGCCCCCCGGCCCACGCATATTTCAGAGGTTCCGTCAGAATGTTCTGAGCAGAAACTGGCAATGAAGAATGAAGAATAAAGAATGAAGAATTAAGAATCAATAAAAATTTGAAAATGACATGATGACGTGATGACATAATGAATAATATCCAAGTATCAGTGACCAGTGACCCGTGACCAGTATGCAAAATTACCGAAACATTCTTTACCTTTGGTGCAAAGAAGAGCATTATGTCAAGGATTCTGGTCATCGACGATGAAAAAA
>Ga0172375_10003325_pt1 | contig 24493 bp, 25 predicted proteins | sample LakKiv1m_FD_114537 | JGI IMG/M metagenome (GOLD analysis project Ga0172375, IMG submission 114537) | Freshwater microbial communities from Kabuno Bay, South-Kivu, Congo - kab_092012_11.1m | ecosystem: Environmental > Aquatic > Freshwater > Lake | place: Democratic Republic of the Congo...
CAGAATTATTTCTGGGCTGGGGTAATAGCTTTGGTTATTCTGCATTTGATAGTTTGGGAACCTCAAGCGATTTATACGAAAGGGCATAAGATACTGGAGGTTGTTTTTAGTTTCTTTAAGCCATTGGTAAAAGTAGCTCCGTATTTATTGCCGATTTATACGATAGTGTTATTTTCTATTTATCTGCTTTTATCCTTGATAATTAAATCACCGGATTTACTGAAGTATTTTATTTTTTTATTTGGTTTTACTTTAAGTTTACATTTAGTTTTCAGCGCAAAAACATTACGTTCTAAAAAAGATGATTTCTTGAAAGGAAACTATATTTTTGGATTTTCCTTTGTTTATTTGCTGAATTTAGGTATAATTTGTTTTTTCTTTAGTTTGGTATTCGATAAATTCTCTTTTGTTAATTTTTCAAATCAGGCCTATGATTTCGCGAAAGAGATCTTTAAAGCAGTTTTTGGGCAGTTATTCGTGGTTTCCAAGTAGAATTGAAAAGAACAAAAAGAAAAATAAAGTCAGTAAATAAAGGGATTTATAAAAAGCCCTGGTTTGTTTATATTATTGAATGTTCTGATAAAACTTTTTATGTTGGTATCGCCAGGGACGTTGAAAAGCGTATTAAAGGGCATAATACAACCACCTGGTGCAGGTATACCAGGTCAAGAAAACCGGTTAAATTGGTTTATCAGGAAAAACATCCGAACCACGAATCGGCAATAAAAAGGGAAATAAAAATAAAAACTTTTCCCAGGAAAAAGAAGCTAACATTGACAGGGTTACATAAATTATAAAGCATTTACATAAGATATAGTTTGTTTAGGGGTATAATTTTAGTGGTGGGGTGTCAGAGTGGTCGATCGAGCTTGTCTTGAAAACAAGTGAGGGCGTAAGTCTTCCGTGAGTTCGAATCTCACCCCCACCGCCATTTTTTGGCTAATTACCGGAAGGTTGCTTGAGCTATGAGTAGATTACAGCTAGAAAAAAATAAACAAAGTGAATTTTTATTTAGAATCCATGATAGAAAGAATTGGAGCTGGGAATATATTGCAGATATTTGTGGAGTGACTCAGAGAACTCTAAGAGATTGGAAAAAAGAAAAGTTTAAAATTAGCTATGAAGCTTTTTTAAAGTTAGAAGAAACCTCGGGGATATTGTTGGGGTCGCCTGTGAAAATATTGCCTGAGTTTTGGGGTAGGGAAGAAGCAGCTAAAAAGGGAGGGCAAAGGAGAATTGAGTTGTTTGGAAATTTTGGTTCTCAAGAGAGCAGAAGAAATGGGGGCTTATCTTCTCAGAAAAAATTTCGCGATAATCCCAATTATGCTAGAGATATTGGTGTTAAAGTGAGGAATATAATCAACTATCCTAAACAATCAGATCTTTTATCAGAATTTATAGGAATTATGTTAGGGGATGGCGGGATAAGTCGAAATCAGGCTAGAATTACCTTTGATAGAAGTAAGGATTTGCTATATGCACATTTTATTCAAGAACTAATATTCAAATTGTTTGAAATTAAGCCTAAAGTTATCGATAAGAAAACTGATAAGGGTAGTGACATAGTTATTTATAGTCGTAATTTTGTTGATTTTCTTGTTGAATCCGGCTTAAAAATAGGAAGCAAGATAAAAAATGATATTTGTGTGCCTAGTTGGATATTAGCTAATAATGAATACAAGATCAGTTGTTTAAGAGGGATGTTTGATACAGATGGTTCAGTTTACTTTTACGACCATATAGTCAATAATAAAAAATATTTAAATTTAGCTATATGTTTTACCAGTTTTTCTCCAAAATTGCTAGGTTCAATTTTTGGAATACTAAAAGATCTGAACTTTTTACCGACAAAGACAAAAAATAAAATATATTTGAATAAAAATATGGATATTGTCAGGTATTTTGATATAATTAGCTCAAACAACTATAATCGTCTGAATAAATATAAGCAATATTTAGCGAAAAAGTCAGTTTATGCGCAAACTTTCTAACAGGGGTTTGACTCTAACAGAACTTCTTCTGGCCGCGGCAATTCTAGTTTTTGCGCTTTCCGGTATTTTAGTACTCTATACAAGTTGTATTATTCTCAATGATTCAAATCGTAATCTTACCACAGCTTTAAATCATGCCCAATATATTGTTGAAGGTATAAAAAATGTTCCTTTTGATAATATAATTACAGATGTTAATTCCGATGGCAACTGGAACTGGAATATATCTTCTATCAATAATAACGGACTTGCCGCGTTAAGCAATGAAACTATTACAACTACTGCTACCGGCACCAACCCAATTGTAATTACCGTAACTGTTAACTGGAGCGATAGAGGTTTGCGTGCCCGAAGTACTACTTTGCAGACTTCCATTGCGAATTATTAATATGAAATCATTGAGGGCTTTTAGCCTAGTTGAAGTTTTAGTAGTCATGTTTATTTTTAGCCTGCTTTTAGGCGGAATATTTATGGTTTTAAATACCGGTGAACTGATTTTTAATGTTGATGTCGGGTTAATTAATTTACAAAGGCAGGCTCGTCAGGCAATAGAGGCAATGACTAAGGAACTGCGTAATGCGAGATCGCAAAGTATACCTTCTGGCGGAGCCAGTATTACTTTTAATAAGGCTTTAGATATTGGGGTAATGTTTTATGTTAATGGCAGTAATCAGCTAGTACGCGAATTTCCGGCAGGCTCGATAAAAGTGTTGTGTAATAATGTAACCAATGTAAATTTTTGTTGCCATCATGATACGATCTGTGATACAGTGTGTTCTGCGGCGGATAGCGTGCAGATACAATTAAACGTTTCCGATACCGTAAGAAATAAAAACTTATCATTTTCAGCAAAAGGGCGGGTTAGCTTAAGGAATGAATAAAAAAGGCTTGGCTTTAATTTTTGTTTATCTTGTTATTATGGTTTTAACGATCATCGGTTCCGCTTTTTTTGCTGCTTCAATTACCGAGAAGAATTCCGTAGTAAGGCAATCGGATTCCACCCGCGCTTTTTGGATCGCTGAAGCAGGTTTGTCGCAGGCTTATGTAAATTGGCTTAATGGTGTTGCTCAACCCGCCGGAGCAGTTAGCTTTGGATCAGGCACATATAATATTAACGTTTCAGCTTTGCCCAATGTAACAATAACTGCGACATTCGGGACAGCAGTGAGAAGTTTGAATGCTGTTTTTACTCGTATTCCTTCCCCGTTTGATAATACCCTTTCTGTAGGTAGAAACATGTCTTTGGCTGGACTTTTAGCAAGAGTGAATGTAAGGGGTAAAACCCGCATTTCCGGAAGTTATTCCCAAACTTTCGCGGCACAGGGTACTTTTGAAGACAGACAAACCGGAGTAGATCAATCTTTAACAACAATTCATCTTTCGGATCACGATAATAACGGGACTGCGGATCAATTTTCTGATTTTGTACAGTTTGGCCGTGACGTGGTGAATGCTTACCCGGCTGATGAAGTTGCTTATGTGCAAAACAATGGAACAGTTGTAATAATTCCGAATGGGGCTCTTTTAGGAAAAAAGATTCTTTTTGTGGAGGGCGCTGCTGCTGGACAGGGCAATGTCAATATAGTTTTTGATGGTACCTGGCATGCTAATGAAGATTTGACAATTATTGCTACCGGAAATATTACTTATTTGGAGCCGTTACAGTTTAACTCACCAGCTCGGTTAAGCACCATTTCCTGGGGTGATTATAACGAGGCTTCAATATTTAGAAGCCAGCATGAAAGCGTGATTTATACACACGAGGATGCCAATTTTGTAGATGTGCTTGATTGGGGAACAACTACCGGAAACGTAATCTCAAATCGCGATGTTTCTTTGCTTGAGGTTTTAACCAATGAAACATACTATTATTCGGATAGGGCTAAAAATGGCGATATGCCTCCAGGCTTTGAAAGATTAACAACGACTTCCGGTACGCCTAAATTAAAAGATTGGTCAGAGGCCCAATAATTATGGATAAAAAAAATATTTTCATTATTGTCATTGCTGCAATATCAGTATTGGCAGTTGTTTTGGTCTGTTTTTCTTTTTGTATCACGCATAAGATTGAATCTGATTCTAAAAACGCACAGACAAAAGTTGCAGATTCGGCAGCATTATCGGAAGTCAAGCAGAAAGAGCCTTTACTCCCATCCCGGCCGGAAGATTATGGTATGATTGCAATAGATGAAAACAATGCACCAAGGACTCAAGCTGAATGGGATGATTTGCTGTCGGGTAAAATTAAAGAAGCCAAGGCTATGCTTTCCCCGGAAGAAAATAAAAAAATGATAGCAGTTATAGAAGAGGCCCCAAAAAAAACAGCAGAAAAAATGAAGCTAATTGATGAGGGGATTAAAAAGTGCAATGAAGCTCTAAAGGCTAATCCGAATGATCAGAAAATAAAAGATAAGCTCGCAAGATATATGATGCTTAAAACTATTGGTAAAGAGTTGGCTAAAGAGTAGGTACCTTAAATAATTCTAAGGGCGTTTCTTTTAAGAAGCGCCCTTTTTATTTGCTTTTTAGGCCAAATTTTGGTATAACAAGAGGACTAAAGAAACGATATTTGGCTGCTACTAGTTTGGCGAGCCAGGTTTAAGAATTAAATATATAGAAAATCTGGAAGGATGGGAGAGTGGTTGAATCCAGACGTCTCGAAAGCGTCCAAGCCGCAAGGCTTCGCAGGTTCAAATCCTGCTCCTTCCGCCATTTTTGGCTTTGCCAAAATGGCGAGATCTCTCCAAGAATTTTGTTTAAAAAATTTTTGGAGGATCCGTCACGAAGTGGATTGCCAAAGAATTAAAGGCATGGAGAGTCCACCTCTCCAAAATTGCTTAGCAATTTTGGAGGGTGAGACTTCTCCAAAATTTCCTTATAGGAAAAAATTGTATTAAATTTTGGAGAGGTGGCAGAGTGGTCGATCGCGCGCGCTTGGAGAGCGCGTGTTCTGAAAGGAACCCAGGGTTCAAATCCCTGCCTCTCCGTAAATTTTGCTCCGCAAAATTTACGGAGAAGTCTCGCCCGCCAAATTTGTAAAACAAATTTGGCGAGGCGGACTCTCCGCATGAAAAGCGATTGGCGGATCCGCCATACGGAAACAAATATGTATCACGTCTATATTTTGCTCAATGAAGCAAAAACACGAACCTATACAGGCGCTGCCGACGATGTCAATAAACGTCCGGCGTTGCATAATGCAGGCAGGGTAAAAGCATCACGACCATATCGGCCGTATAAAATAATTTATACAGATGAATTTGAAACACTTAAGGAAGCTAGGCAAAAGGAGAAATTTTACAAATCAACAACAGGGCGACGAAGAATAAAAGAGATGTTTTTTAGTCAACGTCAACACTAATCCTCCAAATTGCCATTGGCAATTTGGAGAAATCTCACCAAAGCCTTTAAGGCTTTGGTGGATTGTTGACGCACAGGCGAACCCTGGCAGGCAAAAATAAGCCCAGGGTTGCCATGAGCGGAAGTGAGGAAACATGAACAAAGAAATTACCATGACAAAAATAGCAATTTTCAGGAAACGAGAGATCCGAAAGACCATCCATGATAATGAATGGTGGTTTGTGGTTGTTGATGTTGTCGCCGCATTGACGGATTCTGTTCAACCCGACGGCTATATCAAAGACATGCGCAGGCGCGATCCTGAGCTTTCCAAAGGGTGGGGGCAAATTGCCACCCCCCTTTCAGTCAAGACCCCCGGGGGCATCCAGAAGCTCAATTGTGCCAATACAGAAGGCATCTTCCGCATTATACAATCTATCCCATCTCCAAAGGCCGAGCCGTTTAAGCGGTGGCTGGCTCGGGTCGGTTATGAGCGAATTCAGGAAATCGAAAATCCAGAGCTTGCCACAAAGAGAACGAGGGCTTTATACAAAGCTAAAGGATATAGCGATGACTGGATTGAAAAACGAATGCGCGGAATCGCTATCCGGGAAGAGTTAACCGATCAATGGCAGAAGCGTGGCATTCAAGAAAAAAAAGAGTATGAAATATTGACCGCTGAAATTTCAAAAGCTACGTTTGGTATGACGCCATCTGCTTACAAGAAACATAAGGGGCTAAAGCGCGAAAATCTGCGGGATCATATGACTGATCTTGAACTTATTTTTTCGATGCTTGGAGAAGCATCAACGAAAGAGATAGCCGTCAATAAAGACGCTCAAGGATTTGTTGAAAATAAACAGGCCGCATTTGAGGGCGGTACTGTTGCAGGGAACGCAAGAAAAGAGCTTGAGCATAAAAGTGGCAAAAAAGTTATTAGCCAGGGAAATTATAAAAGATTGCCGCAAAATAAGAAATTATTAACATGAAAAAATATGCATCACGTTAGTTCTTTTGGCTATCGGACTGATGTGAAATTAGCGCTTAATTTTAATAAAGGTGTATAAAACCTCGTCTACCTTTACGGATAGTCGTTTTCACAAGTAATTGAATTTCTTGGAGATGCAGGGTTCGCTTTCCGTCAACGACTACCCGTTTTACTCCACCTTTTTCTTCGCTTAATTTTCATCCTTCCATAAATACTCGTTGCGCATCCTTTTGTTCATTGTATCTTTGTGTTTGAAAGGATATCATTTGAGACGCAGACAACCTTTATGTCAGCTTTGGCATTGGCTCAACTTAAACAAATTTCCTTCTCCTTATCAGATGTCACACTTTAATTTATGACTATTATTTTAGTAAAAATGGTATAATTTAATGAAAGGAAATTTTGATAACATATTAGTTAAACATTAAGTATAAATTTAGGAGGTAACATTAAATACAAACACGCTTTATTTCTTAATCCATACATTGAAAGCAACGCTACAAATACAATGATGCTTTTTCCTCCCACCGGGCTTGAATATGTGGCTACCAGCGTAAAAGGCTTAGTCGGCAAAATCACTGTTTTGGATCTTCGATTTGAAAAAGAATTAAGCAATGTAGATAATCTTATTGATTTTATATCCAATTCAGTTGATATTCTTTGTGTTGGGATAGGCTGGGACAGGCAATTTGAAGAGATATGCGAATTGCTCAACAAGATGCCGGATAATATACCTTTAGTTGTTGGAGGTTATAAGGCTACTGAAAAAGTTGAAGATCTTTTCCAAAAGTGTCCATCTATTGATATTATTGTTAGGGGTGAAGGAGAAGAGTCTATGCAGGAGATACTTAAAGGAAAAGCTTTAAAGGAAATTTTGGGTATTTCCTACAGAGAAAATGGCCGCGTCATTCATAACTCGAATAGGCCTTTGCCTGATATAGATAACCTTTTGCCTCCTGATCGAGCTTTAAGGCATAATGAATATATAATGACTGTTAATGGAGTGAATTTAGCCGACTTATCTTTTGATTCAGTTTTAAGTGCCAGAGGATGCCCTTTTAATTGTAAGTTTTGCACCTTTAATTTGAATCCTCTTGGGCAGAAAAGAGATTATGCCGTAAGAAATGTTTTATCCGTAGTTGATGAAATCCAAAAATTAAAAGCTAAAGTGATACTTTTTAGTGATGACAATCTTTTTGCTGACCCCAAGAGGGCGGAAAAAATTTGTGATTTAATAATTGAAAGAAAAATAAAAAAACGTTTCTTAGCTCAAGCCAGGATTGATATTGCCAAGCACCCGGTGTTACTTGATAAAATGGTTAAGGCTGGGTTTAAGGCTCTTTTACTCGGGGTAGAATCTCCTCATGATTGGATTCTAAAGCAGCTGAACAAAGGATTTGACCAGAAGACAATAAGAGAAGCTTTTCTGGTCCTTAAAAAATATCCGATTTTTTATAATTCTTATTTTATTTATGGCAATATCGGGGAAACTGAAGAGGAGATGCTTTATATAGCCCAGTTTGCCAAAGAGATAGGTACGGATGTTATTGCTTGCAATAAACTGCGTATTGAAAAGTTCTCTCCTTTAAAAGAATTGGCCGAGAAAACTCCAGGATATCATGTTACAGAAAGAGGGGAACTTTATTCAGATAAATACAGCCACGCTGATTTGAAGAAAATAGGTAAGAGAATAAAATTTTCTTTTTATACGCCTGGGCGGTACGTAAGGATCCTCTGGAAAAATATTTTTATCACGAAATTCTGTACACCTAAAGAAATTCTGCTGATTATTATTAATGCTCCGCGTATTATTTTGGGTGTCATTCTTAGGGAGCACAAAAGAGGCAAGCTCAAGGATTCTCTTATGCGCACATTTATTAATAATAAAAAATAATTAAGACAGGGCAAATATAAGGGGACGTTTCCTAAAAAAACCAGAAACGTCCCCTAGTTTTTAAGAATTGTTCTTTAATTAGTTAAGAACCGAAATAATATTTTACCCCGCCTCTTACCTGCCAGCCTTCAAATGTATCGTCTCCTATATCAGGCATCCAAAATCCATCAAGGTTCAAGGACCAGCTTTTATTAAGAAAATATTCCACTCCTAAACCCGCACGGGCAGTGAAAGATTCTCTGTCGAATAGCTTATCTCCGTGTTTGTTTTGTGAGCCAACGCCTGCGAATATATAAGGAACCCATTTTTCTTTTGGGCATCTAATTTGCAAATCCGCAAAAGCCATATACCATTCTTTATCATAGTTATAGTTAGAGGCGTAAGTTCCTTCAATCGATAATGCGATCATTTTCGTAAAACCGTATGTAAGATTAATACTGTGTGTCAGGTCGAGGTCTATATCGCCCAGATTATTGTTGTCTTTTTCATCGATCCAGCCGTAGTTATAGCCAATACCCAGCCTTCTAGTTATGTCGGCCATCTTTTTTTCTTCAGCCATATCTTGCGACCATGCGCATGATATGGAAATCCCCAATATCATTAGTGCGATCAGGGTTGATTTGATCTTCTTCATAATACCTCCTTATTTTTCCGGTTTTTTAAGCCGGATTTTGTTAGTGTGAACTTTTTTAGAGCCAATAAGTTTATGATTTTAAAATTCTACCTTGTTTTTTTTAATCATAAATTGGTAAATTCCACTTTTTTATGACATTTTTCTCCTTCTTGATGAAAGCAAAAAAAAGAATAAAGTCAGAAAATAGTGTTTTTAAACTATTTCTTTTAGATTTAAATCAAATAAAATATAACCATGTATAAATATATTATTATACTTTTGTTAGGCATATTTTTAAGCGGTTGTACTACGATATATAATCCTGCTACAGAAAGAAAAGAAATTATTTTTATCGATGAACAAACGGAGATTTCTCTGGGGAAAAATGTTGCCAGGCAATTGGCAGCAGAAAAGACACTTAGCAGCGATTTAGCGCAGAGGTCCAGGGTTGAAAATATCGGCAAAAGAATCGCGGCAGTTTCTGACAGGAAAAGTATAAAATATGAATTTTCGGTTTTGGAAGATAGAGAACTTAATGCTGTCTCTTTGCCGGGTGGATTTATTTATGTAAATAGCGGGCTTTTAGATAAACTTAACGATAACGAATTGGCTTTTGTCTTGGGCCATGAAGTTGGGCACGTTGCGGCGCTGCATTCAATAAAAAAAGTCCAGGCAAACTTCGCAATGAACATAATTTTGAGCGTGGCGCTTAATGCAGCCGGAGGAAAAAACGCGCAATCTGCGCAAAGTTTAGCAAATATCAGTAGCCAGATATATGACGTTATAGCGTTAGGATATAGCAGGAAGGATGAATACCAGTCGGATAAGCTTGGTGTTAAATATGCCTATAAAGCCGGGTTCGATCCTTACGCCGGAATTACTGCTTTGGGGAAAATTAAGCGCGAAGAGGGGCCTGAGCCAAAATTATTTGTGTATTTAAGGAGTCATCCTTACGCAGATGACCGGATAAGTACATTAAAGAAAGAGATTCCGCTGATTATTTCAAAATAATTTTAAAATTTAATGTGTGGGAAAATGAAAAATAAAATAAACTTATTTCAGTTTACTTCGGAATTACTAAGCTTGTTAATATTCATCTCAGGTTTAGTTTTATTGTACGGCTGGATTTCTGATGTTTCCGCCCTAAAAAGTATTTTTCCCGGGGCAGTTGGAATTAAAACAAATACAACCATTTGTTTTATTTCGATAGGTTTGGGGTTATGGTTTCTGCAGGAAAAGCGTATGCACTTAAGTTTAGCGCGTTTGTCTGCGATGATACTGGGGTCCTTGGTTTTATTAATCGGATTTTTGACTTTTAGTGAATATGTATCAGGTATAAATTTGGGGATTGATAATTTTTTGTTAAAGGAACCGGTTGGCGCTATTCTTACCAGCAGCGCAAATAGAATGGCATTTACTAGTTCAATAAATTTTATTCTGGTAGGTTCGGCTGTTTTATTATTGCTTCAGCAGAGAAAAGATTTTTTTTGTTATTTGGCTCAATCTTTCGCTTTTATCGCGATTATAATCTCGCTTATCACGCTTTTAGGTTATATTTATGGCGGCAGTTTGCTATATTTACCAATTAAATATAGCCCAGTTATTGCGATAAATGCAACTTTTCTATTTATTTTAACCGGAATTTGCATTATGTTTTCCCGGCCAAAATGCGGGTTTATGAAAACCGTTAGTAGTGAAGGTCCCGGCGGGGTAATTATGCGAGTGGTATACCCCATTGCTATTTTGATCCCCATGTTTTTGGGATGGCTCAAGCTGTATGTAGAAAAAGAAAAGATATTTACTAATGAAACCGGCGTATTGTTTGTGGCAATAGTAAATCTTACTTTTATCAGTATTTATCTGTATGCGCTTTCTCGGCGGCTGAATTATTTGGATATTGAGCGTCAAAAAGGAGAGCAAGCTCAGCGGTTGTTGGTCAATATAGTGGAATCATCGGATGATGCAATAATAGGAGAATCTCTAAGTGGAACTATTCTTAGCTGGAATAAGGCAGCTGAAAGGATGTATGGCTATTCTTTTGCGGAGGTTAAGGGTAAGAACGCCTCTATTATTATCCCTGCACATAAAGAGCAGGAGATGCTGGAGCTGTATAAAAGAATCAAACGCGGGGAACATATTGAGCATTTTGAAACCGAACATTGTAGAAAAGACGGCAGCTGCATGGATATTTCTCTGTCGATCTCTCCTCTGAAAGATGACAGATATGGTATTGTTGGTTTCTCTGCTATTGCCCGCGATATATCCGAACGTAAAATAGAACATGAGAGAATTTTGAAAGATAAACAGTATCTGGAGATGTTGATAAATAGCTTGCCTGGGATCTTCTATGTGTTAGATGCAGATGCGAATATTTTGCTGACAAATAGGAAGCTTAGTGAAGTCACTGGCTATTCAATGGAAGAGGTACTGAAGATGAAGGGGACGGACTTTTTTTCAGAAAAAGATAAAAAGCTGATAGAAGAAAAGATAAGACAAGTTTTTGAAAAAGGAGAGGCCGAGGTAGAAGCATATTTGATAACCAAGGCCAAAAAAATAATTCCTCATTATTTTAACGGTATGCGTATAGTAAAAGACGAAAAACCAATTTTAGTAGGTATGGGTATTGATATTACCGAACGTAAAAGCGCAGAAAATAAACTAAAGGAAAGTTTAAGATTAAAAACAGATTTTACTAATCTTGTTTCTCATGAGCTTAGAACACCGCTTGCGGCAATAAAAGAGAGTGTCTCCATAGTATTAGATGATTTGACCGATCCTGCGGGACCAAAACAGAAAGAGCTTTTATCCATAGCGCAAAATAATATAGACAGGCTTACCCGGCTGATTAATGATATTCTGGATTTTCAGAAGCTCGAATCGGGCAAGGTTGAATTTAGATTCGAAAAAAATGATTTGAACGAAGCAATCGGGATAGCGGTTAAAACAATCACTCCTGTAGCGATGAGTAAGGGGTTAGATATAATCTTGAAACTTGAAGATAATTTACCGAGGGCAGCATTTGACCCGGATAAAATTATCCAGGTTTTATCCAATTTACTGAACAACTCATTAAAATTTACGGAAAAAGGCAACATCACTATTTCTACAGTGCGAGAAGGGAATGTTATTAAAGTTACCGTAGCTGATACCGGGCCGGGGATAAAAAATGATGATCTGTCAAAACTTTTTGTGCAATATGGGCAGTTAGAAAGGGCTCCGGGGAGCACCGGGCTTGGTTTGGCGATATCCCGGGAAATTATTCGCGCCCATGGCGGTAAAATATGGGCAGAATCAAAATTTGGGCAAGGTTTAACAGTGCATTTTGTTTTGCCTATTATTGAAAGACGGGAGAGGGGAGGATAATGTTTGAATTTCGAAAAACTATTCTAGTCGTAGAAGATGAGAAAGATATGAGCAGAGTTTTGGAGGTTCGCCTCAATGGTTTGGGGTATAAGGTTATTACGGCAGAAGACGGGCAGAAGGGGTTGGAAAAGGCAAAAAGTGAAAAGGTAGACTTAATAATTTTAGATTTAATGTTGCCTAAAATGCCGGGAGAACAAGTGTGCAGAGAAATTAGGAAAGACCAGCAGATAGGCGATATTCCTATTTTAATGTTGACTGCGAAGAGCCAGGATGCTGATAAAATTGTGGGTAAAGTGATAGGTGCAAATTGTTATCTATCCAAACCTTTTGATTCAGCTGTTCTAATTGAAGAAATCGAAAAGATATTAAAACCAGGCTGATTAAAATTATTAGGTTGTAGAAAAAAATCAAAAATTTCTTAATTTAGGCAATTTACAATTATAAATTTCTGATTATAATGCAGCCGTTTCGTAAAAAGGATAAAAAATGGAAAAAGAACTTTTAAATAGCTTAATGGGAAAATACCATAGCCAAATTATAGATAAATTTAGGCATAAAATAAATAATTATCATGCTTCTTGGCCGGATAATGAAAGACATCTTCAAGAAAATATTAAGGATGAATTTAATTCAATCATTAAAAAAAATAAAGATGTTTGTCTGACCTTTCAGGATCAAGAAGAGATTCTAACCGGGCTTATTCATGAAATTACCGGATTGGGACCGATTGAAAAACTTTTAAAAGACCAAATGGTTTCCGAAATAATGATAAATGGGCCAAAAGAAGTCTATGTCGAAAAAGAGGGTAGAATTGAACAGGTAGATATATCTTTTAGGGATAGCCGGCATCTTGATACTTTTGTTGAAAGGATTCTTTCTTTTTCCGGAAGGCGTGTTAATCAATTTGAGCCCTATGTCGATGCCCGGCTTAAAGATGGATCACGGGTGAATATAGTAAATTCACCGCTTTCAAAGTCCGGGACAGTCATAACAATTAAAAAATTTTCCCACCGGGTATTGAATATCAATGATTTAATAAGGTTGAATACGCTTAATTATCAGGTTGCCGATTTTCTCAAAGCTTGTGTTAAATCAAAAATGAATATGTTGATATCCGGAGGTGCTTCTACCGGTAAAACCACGTTTTTAAATATTCTTACCTCATTTATTCCCGAAGGTGAAAGGACTATAGTTATTGAAGACACAAGGGAAATATGCACATCAACAAAAAACACTATTTTTTTAGAAACGAAAATGCCGAATATCGAGAATAAGGGCGGGATAACTATGCGTGATTTAGTAAAAAATTCCCTGCATATGCGGCCGGACCGCATTATTGTCGGTGAGGTAAGGTCCGATGAAGTGCTTGATATGATACAGGTTATGAATAGCGGGCATGAAGGTTCGATGACCACAGTCCACGCTAATTCAGCCATTGAAGCATTAGACCGTCTGGAGATATTGACTCTTTTGGGCAGTAATAATATTTCCGGTGAAGTGGCAAAAAGGAATTTAATAAGGGCTTTTGATATCGTTATTCATTTAGGCCGGCTCGGCAACGGCCAGCGTAAAATCCTACAGATCAGTGAGGTCTTGAAGTCAAAAGATTATCTGCTTAAGGAAATTTTTATTTTTGATGCGGAAAGCGGCAAGCTTGTTGAAACAGGCTGTAATACAGGTTTTTATAATAAATTAAATTCGCAAATTATATCCTAAAAATATTTTGGTTAATTTTTTTGATTTCTAAAATCTTAAAGTGGAATTATCTAGAATTTTATATAAGGTGGAATTAAGCAGTTTACTTAATAAAAAAAGTAAACTGCTTTTTTATTTTCTGTTAACCTTAGGAAATGGTATAATAGCTGATATTTATGAGGGCTGAAATGAATTTGAAGTTTAACTTTTTAATAAGGAGGATAAAATGAGTGAAGAAAATTCTGAAAAACCTAAGAAAAAATCATTTATTGCAATGCTATTCGAAAAATTAGATAAGAGAATGGAAGAGAAAGCTAAATCCAAGCCATGCTGCTGTAAACCTGAAGATAAAGAAGGTAAATCATGCTGCAAATAGCAGTTGATTGGTTAATTTATGATTTCTTACGATTATCCGATACCTCCAGGTTGGCAGGGGTAGTTAATTTTTTTGTTTATGATTCTATAAAGATAATTTTGTTGCTCTTTATCATGATTTCTGTGATCGGATTTTTGAGGAGTTTATTGCCGCGCCACAAAATTAGGAAGTGGTTAACCAAAAGCGGTGTATTGGGAAATTTATTTGCTTCTTTATTTGGCGCTGTAACTCCATTTTGTTCCTGCTCGTCGATACCGATATTTATAAGTTTTATTGAAGCAGAGATCCCTTTGGGAATAGCATTTTCTTTTCTGATCTCCAGTCCTTTAATAAATGAATATTTGATAGTTTTGATGCTGGGATTTTTCGGCTGGAAAATTACGCTTACTTACGTTGTAAGCGGGATAATTATTGGAGTGGTCTGCGGGATAATTTTAGGAAAAATGCGCCTAGAAAGGCATATAGTTAAAGATCTGATCATTATGGATAGGGATATTTTGGATAATAAAGCGAAATATCATAACTTAAAAGACAGGATAATTTTCGGTATTCATGAAGCGTCGGTGATTATAAAAAAACTTTGGCCTTGGATCTTAGCTGGTGTTGGCGTGGGCGCTTTAATTCACAATTTTGTCCCTCAAGAATCTGTTCAGGGCTTAGTAAGCAAAACAGGAATATTTTCTGTGCCTATCGCGACATTAATGGGTGTACCGATGTATGGAAGTTGCGCGGCGATCTTGCCAATAGCCATAGTTTTGTTCCAAAAAGGTTTTCCTTTGGGAACTGCACTGGCTTTTATGATGGCGGTCTCCGCGTTAAGCTTTCCAGAAGCTATTATGTTAAGAAGGGCGATGAAATTACCTCTTATCGGGATATTTTTTGGCATAACTACGCTAGGGATTATAATAACCGGTTATTTATTTAATATTTTACAGCAAATATTAATATAATCTGTCTTTTATTGTCATTCTGAGTGAGCGAACCGAACGAAGAATGTATTTTTAGATTCTTCCCAGATTCTTCATCCTTAGATTTTAAAATGACTTAATTTGCAAAAGGAAATAATATGATCTCAGTTAATAATGTTTCATTACAATACGGCCAACGTAAACTTTTTTCTGAAGTAAATATAGTTTTTTCTTCAGGTAATTGTTACGGTTTGATCGGGGCAAATGGCTCAGGTAAGTCAACTTTCTTAAAGATTATTTCTGGCGAAATCGAGTCAACTTCCGGTGATGTTACGATTCCCGAAGGCAAGCGTATCTCTGTTTTAAAACAGGATCAGTTTGCTTTTGATGAATATTCGGTTTTGACTACGGTAATTATGGGCCATAAAAAACTTTATGAGATCATGATAGCCAAAGATACATTATATTCTAGAACTCCTTTTACGGATGAGGATGGGATGGCTGTTTCGGAGCTTGAGGCGGAATTTACGGAATTAGAGGGTTGGAACGCTGAATCTGATGCGGCAAAACTTTTAAGTGGCTTGGGTATAGAAGAATCGCTGCATACTGCGCAGATGAAACAGCTTGAAGCAGGCCAGAAAGTAAGAGTTTTATTAGCCCAGGCATTATTTGGAAATCCTGATATCCTTCTTCTGGATGAGCCTACTAACCACTTGGATGTGGAATCAAGTATGTGGCTGGAGGAGTTTTTATGCGATTTTGAAAATACAGCTATAGTTGTTTCGCATGACCGGCATTTTTTAGATAAAGTCTGTACGCATATTGCCGATATTGATTTCGGCAAGATCAAATTGTATGCTGGGAATTATTCTTTCTGGTCAGAGGCCAGCCAGCTTGCCGCTCGTCAGCGCAGTGAATCGAATAAAAAGATCGAGGATCAGCGTAAAGAATTAAAAGAATTCATTATGCGTTTTGCCAATAACGCTTCTAAGTCACGCCAGGCAACCAGCCGCAAGAAGATTTTGGAAAAGCTTACCATTGATGACTTGCCGCCTTCTTCGAGAAAATACCCTTATATAAATTTTGAACAGGAAAGAGAAGCCGGGAATGACCTTTTAAGCATAAATAATTTATTTAAAGCGGTTGACGGACAAATTATGTTTGAGGGGCTTAATATAACGGTTCAAAAAGGAGATAAGGTTGCGTTTGTCGGGCCTAATGACCTAGCCAAAATAATTCTTTTCCAGATTTTAATGAATGAAAACCAGTCTGATAAAGGAACTTTTAAATGGGGATATTCTACCAAGAGGGCTTATTATCCAAAAGACAACGCGAATTATTTTAAAACTGATTTGAGTGTTGTTAATTGGCTTAGGCAATATTCAGCAAATACCGAAGAGGAATTTGTGCGGGCATTTTTAGGCCGGATGCTTTTTTCCGGCGAGGAATCTTTAAAGCCGGTGAATGTTTTATCCGGCGGGGAGAAAGCTCGTTGCATGCTTACACGCATGATGGTAGTTCAGCCGAACGTGATTATCTTGGATGAACCGACAAATCACCTTGATTTAGAGTCAATTACAGCTCTTAACAGAGGATTAGAAAAATTTCGAGGTACAGTTTTATTTTCTTCTCATGATCACCAATTGGTGCAGACAGTGGCTAATCGTATAATTGAGATCACTCCTAAGGGGTATATTGATTGTTCCGCTACGACATTTGACGAATATCTTTCAAATGAAAAGATAAAAGCTCAGCGCTATGAATTATATGTAAAAGTATAACTTGTGGACATTTCTTAAAAATTTATCTATGATTTGGCATAATTGCTTTATTTCACGTGAGTACGTTTATCGTCATTGCGAGCGAGCGTCAGCGAGCGAAGCAATCTCAAAAAGGGATTGCTTCGTCGGGCTTCGCCCTCCTCGCAATGACAAGTTGAGAAAAATGGGAAACTCCACTATAACCTTGATTGACAATAAGCCTGCAGGATTTATAATGATTTTAAGCTAAGGAGAACCTACAGAATGCAAGATTCAGAAAATAAAGGTTTTACCCCCACACCAATTGGAGAAGAAGTTAAGCAAAGCAATCAATTGGTGTGGGGGTTTACACTCGTAGAAATCATGATCGTTGTTGGGATAATTGCTTTGTTAGCCGCAATTGCTATTCCTAATTTGCTTAGAGCAAGATTGAGTGCTAATGAATCAAGTGCTATCGCAACCGTAAAAGCTTTGGCCGCCTCTCAGGAAATATACAGAGTTGGCCAAGCTCAACCAGAATTTTCCCCGGATTTGTCGACTTTGGTAGAAGCATCCCCTCCATACATCAGCGGATTCAAAAATGGCAATCAAAAAACCGGCTACATTTTTACTATTGTTGGTGATGCTACATCTTACCAAGCAGTTGGTAATCCATTGATACGCGGAACAACTGGGAATAGGAGTTTTTGCGTGGACGCTACTGGAATTATCCATACGCAGGATTTCGATTATACAGCTGTCTCAGGGGCAACTTGCGGAGGAGAAGTTTTGCAATAGATAATAAGTTGTTTGATTAGGTCTAATATTTTTCTGCAACTAGATATTTTTTATTTAGTTGCTTTTTTTTGCGATAAACGAAAGTTGCTTATCATTAAATATGGAAAAGAAAAAAATAAATATTCTTATTGCTGAAGATAATCCTGCGGATCTGAATTTGGTTTCTGAGATGCTTAAAGATTGTGCTATTAGGCCGTCTAAGATTTTACACGCAGGTAAAATCGAGGATATACTAAAGATACTCTCTGAAGCGAATATCGATCTTATGTTATTTAATCTTCATCTGCTTGATGATCAGGGGCTTCTCAGCCTTGAGGAGATCGTCAGTAAATACCCGCAATTACCGGTAATATTATTAACCGGTTTTGCCGATGAGGAGATAGGTTTGGAAGCCGTACAAAAGTGGGCAGCCGATTATTTGGCCAAAAGTCAGATCAATTCGGATCTTATTTCGCGAAGTATGCAATATGCTATTGAGCGCAAGCAGCAAAAGAAAGAGCATGAAATAATTATTGAATTTTTGCAGATGGTCAATCAAAAAACCGCGCTGGAAGACTTGGTCAGCGCGGCGGTTAATTTTTTCTGGGAAAAATCCGGATGCCAGGCTGTAGGCCTGCGGCTGAAAGATGGGCAGGATTATCCTTATTTTGAGGCCCGGGGATTTTCCAAGGAATTCATTCTGCTGGAAAATTCGCTCTGCGTTAAGAATGATGAAGGAGAAGTTCTTCGGGATAACGCAGGTAACCCGGTCATTGAATGTATGTGCGGGAATGTGATCTTAGGCAGGTTTGATGTAGCTAAGCCATATTTTACCAAACGTGGTAGTTTTTGGACAAATAGTACCTCGGAATTATTGGTAAGTGCGACAGATTCTGACTGGCAAAGCCGCACACGTAACCATTGCAATGGGCAGGGCTATGAATCCGTAGCTTTGGTCGCTTTACGTGTGGGTAATGAGAAGCTGGGCCTGTTGCAGTTTAATGATAGGCGAAAAGGCATTTTTACCCCTGAGATGATAAGTTTTTGGGAAAAATTAGCAGATTATTTAAGTGTAGCTTTGGGGAAAATGCTCACAGAAAAGGCCTTGCGCGAAAGTGAAGAAAGGTACCGCTGTCTGGTCGATATGTCTCCAGAAGCGGTATTTATCGCCCGCGATAATAAAATAGTATTTGTAAACCAAAAGATGCTTGAGTTATTTGCGGCCAGCGGCCAGCAACTTTTGGGGATAACGCTGTTTGAAATATTTCATCCTGCTTATCATATGGCTATGCGGCAAAGGATCAATAAGCTTTTGAGTGGCAAGCCGATGCATGTTTTGGAAGGCAAGGTCCTGCGGATGGATAATGCTATAGTAGATGTTGAGATTTGCGCTTCCGTATTTAAAGATCGCGACGGAGTTGCAATTCAGGTGCTTTTGCGTAATATCACCGATAGAAAAGATGCCGAAGACAAGCTTCTTCAGGCATATCTGCGTTTGAATCTTCTTGTCGATAATTCTCCTTTGGCGGTGATTGAATGGGATAATAACTTTCATATAAAGCGCTGGGCTGGGGAAGCTCAAAAGGTTTTTGGATGGACATCGGATGAAGTATTAGGTAAGCATATTGATGATTTGCCTTGGATATATGATAATGATAAAAAAGTAATGCAGCAAATAAAAGTTGAAATGTTGTCTAAGAGAAGCTCCAAAAATGTCAATAAAAAACTTAATATCCGCAAGGATGGAAAAATTATTAATTGCGAATGGTATAACACTTCTCTTTATGATAAATCCGGAAGTTTAATATCGGTTCTTTCGCAGGTTTTGGATATTACTGATCGTGTCGTAGCAGAAGAGTCTTTGCGCCAAAGCGAGCGTTTGTACAGGGCGATTGGGGAATTGATGGATTATGGTATATGGGTCTGTAATTCAGAAGGAAAAAATATTTATACAAGTGAAAATTATCTTAAGGTCGCGGGGATTACACAGCAAGAGTGTTCGGATTTTGGCTGGACGAAATCATTGCATCCGGATGATGTTGAAAAGACCATTGCGGCATGGCAGGAGTGCGTGCACAAAGGGACTTTACTGGATATTGAGCATCGTTTCCGGGGAGCCGACGGAGAATGACATCCGATTTTGGTAAGAGGCATTCCGATACATAACTCAGAAGGTAAGATAATTTATTGGGCAGGCATCAATCTAGATATTAAAGGCTTAAAAGAAGCTGAAAAGATATTAAGGCGCGACAAAGAAACCCTGGAAAGAATGATTATTGAAAGGTCCAAGGAATTGGTAAATGTGCAGATGGAATTAAGCAAAACAAAACGCCTTTCGGATATAGGCATGCTGGCTGCAACAGTAGCACATGAGCTAAGGAATCCTTTAGCCGCAATAACCATGGCTACTTACAATATTAAAAAGAAAACGAATGACTCAATTTTGCTTAAAAGCCATATTCAGACTATAGACAAAAAAGTCGCTGAAGGAGACCAAATTATAAATAACCTGCTTTTTTATTCAAGGATAAAAACACCACATTTTAAAAAATTGGATTTAAAACTTATTATTCAGGAATGTATTGATGAGTCGCAAAAACAGCATAAAGAACAAGTTTCCATTATCAATAAATGTTTTTCTTTGGGAGAGATTTTTATAGAAGCTGATCCGGTTCAGATTAAAGAAATATTCTGTAATATTTTAAATAACTCAATTGATGCGGTTGTGGATAAAAAAGGAGAGATAGAAATAAGCGCCAAGGACAATTTGGATTCGATTAATATTTATGTTAAAGACAATGGTTATGGCATAAGCCCTGAAAATCTGGAAAAGGTTTTTGCTCCTTTTTTTACAACTAAAACAAAGGGTACTGGCTTGGGGCTGGCGGTATGCAGGCAATTAGTGGATTTACATAAAGGAACAATAGAGGTGAAAAGCGAGTTAGGAAATGGTAGTACTGTAATTATAACTTTACCTAAAACAAATGGCCAAAACCCTAAGGATTAATACGTATGGCGTCTTTTATCTTGGAATAGGCACCCAATCCTATAGGATGGATTGGTAAGCCAGAAGGCTACGCCAATTTATCATTTTAAATTGGGCGTGTCGGCTTTCTGCCTGACACCTTTGCCTATAGGAAGGCAAAGTAGGCCGGTAAGGCCACACTCATTTATCAAATTAAATGAGGTGTGCGGCCCTTTCTGGGCTGGAAAAAAGTCAATAAAAAGGAGAAAGGAAATATTGTTATTAATTTTCTCTGTTATAACATATCCCTAAATATTAAAAAAGGAGGGAATGTGAAAAGAGAATTTAAAATAATACTTCCGCTTTGTTCTTTCTTATTGCTAACAACATTGAGTTTCGCTGATGATTGTCCCATGGGTAAATGTGAAAAAATGGTGATGAGAGAAAAATCCTGGTCTAAAATGAGTATTGATGACGCGGCTTTCCACAAGGCGCATTTTATTCTGGCCAACGCTTCTGAATTAGGGCTAAATGACAGCCAAATAGAAAAGATTACCGTGATTAAATATAATGCCAAAAAAACCCTGATAAAGGCCGATGCTGAGATTGAATCAATGGCCTTAGACATCAAACAGGCTCTGGGTAAACCGGAAATTGATGTTAACCAGGTCAATAGTCTTATCGATAAAAAATATTCGCTTAAGGCAAAAAAGGCAAAGGATCTAATCCAGGCTTACGTAGATATTAAAAAGACTCTTACCAGCGAGCAGGTCAAAAAATTAAAAGATATGTATTCTATGTGCATGATGAATAAATGCGGGGCTATTAAGAAAGAAGATAAAGAGCATATGATGAAAATGGGGGAAGAGCATGAATAAATAATTAAATTTGATAATAAAATGTTAAATTTTAAACAATTTAACTTAAAAGAAATTATTCCAGCACTTTCTTTAATAATTGATCTTCAGGCGAATGGTAATCTCTATCATGGTTTCAGAGTGGCGATTATAGCCTATCATTTAAATGAGGAAATCGAGCTTAGCAGCGACTATAGAATATTATATGAAGGGTTATTGCATGATGTGGGCCTATTCGAGACCGGGGAGCATTTAGCGGCGAATTACTGGGACCTAGAATCTCAGAAATCAAATCCTAAGTTAAGGGACCATCCTATTTTAGGCGCATCTATTATAAAAGAAATCCCGGGGATGGAGGAAAGCGTTACAGCGATAATGGAACACCATGAATATTTTGACGGTTCGGGTTATCCTTTCGGTAAAAGAAGAGAGGAAATTTCAATTCATGGCCAGATATTAAGGACAGCTGATAGTTTAGATATTTTTTTAAGAAGAAATAATCCTTTGGGCCTAGCAGTTATTAATCGTTTTATCTATCAGGGGACAAGAAAAGAATTTTCGCCAAAGATTTGTTTCGCATTGTTAAGGTTAGATAGAAAATTGCTGGAAAAAATAAGTGATCACAGCAATATAAAAAATTATTTTTATCAAATTAGCGAGAATATGGACTGCCCCGATATTGATACTACAGAGCAAGATAAGGAGATTATTTTAAAAATTTTCAGCAGGGCGATCGACGGGAAACATCGCTATACCAAGCAACATAGTTTTAGAGTGGCAGGGTATGCAGTTAGAATAGGGGAAAAACTGGGCTTAAACCCCAAGCAGCTTGAGGATATCCGGATTGCCGGTTATTTACATGATATCGGGAAAATAGGCATTCCTAATTATATTTTGGATAAACCGGGCCCATTAAATGATAAGGAGTGGTTGGTCATAAAAGCGCATCCGATCATTTCATGGGAAATAGTGAAATCAATAAAATGTTTTGAGGATGTTTATGAAATAGTGATAGCGGATCAGGAAGAATACGACGGTTCGGGTTATCCGAATGGGCTAAAAGGCCAGGATATTCCTTTGGGGGCCAGGATCGTTTTGGTCGCCGATGCGGTTGACGCAATGCTCTCGGATAGGGCTTATCGAAAAGCTCTTCTTTTAGAGGAAGCAATAGAGGAATTAAGAAAAAATTCTGGTACGCAATTTGATCCTGCAGTTGCGAATGTTGCTATAGATTTTTTGATCAAAGAATTCTGTACTAGATTTTAAGGCTCAGAGCTGGATTTCAATTAAATAATCAAGCTAAAAGAAAGGTCAATCATGGCTAATGATATTCTAATCGTAGACGATGATCCGGATTTAAGAAGTGAACTTCGCAGTATTCTTCAAGATTATAATGTAATAGAAGCCTCCAGCGGCGAAGAGGCCTTGAAATTATTAAGAAGAGCTAATGAAATAGAACTAGTCATTTTAGATATAATGATGTCTGGGGTAAATGGCCTTGATGTTTTACCGTATTTGAAGAAATTAAATACGGGTTTAAAGGTAAGTATTTTAACAGGGCATAGTTCAAAAGATATTGCGATAGAAGCCTTGAAAAGCCATGCTGATGACTATATTGAAAAGCCAATATGCGTTGAAAAAATCAGGGATAGTGTTGAAAGATTACTGCCACCGGTGGGGGAACATTCTGAACAGGATGCTTTTGATCTGGAGGCGAAGATCGAGAGAGTTAAAAATTTTGTGAAAAAAAACTGGGATAAAAAAACCGGTTTGGAAGACGCGGCGAAAGTCGCCTGCTTGAGCCCAAAATATTTAAGTAGGATATTTAAAGAGCAGGCCGGCATTGGATTCAATGAATATAAGTTAAAGATTAAAGTATCAGAAGCGAAAAAACTTTTAGAGAAGAGTGGATTCAATGTTAATCAAATTTCTGATAGGTTGGGCTATGAGAATACTGAATCGTTTATCAGGCAATTCAAGAAGTTTACTCGAAAAACTCCCACAGAATACCGCAACAAGATTCGAAAAAAATAATCCAGTCATTTTTTTAATATGATTATTTGATATTCAATCCTAAGGCCTTGGCATAAAGATTGCTAAGCGCTTTTCCTTAAGCCGGATGGATTGGAAGCATAGAAAATGCGTGCCAATTTATCCTATAAAATTGAGATGTCCTTTCTGCATGAAAATAGTCAATAAAAAGGGGAAGCTGCCAATACTTAAATTCCGGAATTCATATATATTTATAAGCAATGGCACGGATCAATTTAACAAAATCTTTAAAGGAGGTGAAAAATGTGTGATGTTTGCGGATGTACTCCATGCAAAAAATGCGGCGAGCCTATTGAAGACGGAGTTTGTAGTGGATGCAAAAAAAAGTCGAGTGAATGTACTTGCGAAGAAAACAAAAATAAATAATGCAGCAATTAGATAAATAAAAGGCTATATTTTTGAGGAGAAAATGTCAAATAATAAAGTAATGATTATTGACGACGATAAGGACTTTTTGGAGGAGCTTGATGAAACTCTTAAACTCGCTGGTTACGATACGGTTGCCATTAGTGATGTTGATGGAGTTTTAGAAGCTGCGGTGGCTACAAAGCCGGATGTTGTGCTTCTTGACCTTAAGATGCCTAAAAAAACTGGCTTTCAGGTTGCTTTTGAACTGAGATTAAGCCATGACAGCGATTTGTCTTTTGTGCCGATCATAATAATGACAGGCGCTTTTAAAGATGACTTCCGCCCGTTAATGAATATTTGCAACATAAAGAGATGTATAAATAAGCCATTTAATCCTCTGGATGTTGTTACCGAAATAGAAAATGCATTAGCGGAAAAGTAGATGGCAATGATAAAAAATTTAAATATGATGGTGGGATAGGAAGGTATTATTGGCACTATCGCTAGCTTTGACTGTTTGGTGCATGCGCTAAATAGGCAGGAAATGTAAATTTGCTAGCTCACATTAGGAGGGGTGAATGGAAATTA
>Ga0172375_10003326_pt1 | contig 24484 bp, 17 predicted proteins | sample LakKiv1m_FD_114537 | JGI IMG/M metagenome (GOLD analysis project Ga0172375, IMG submission 114537) | Freshwater microbial communities from Kabuno Bay, South-Kivu, Congo - kab_092012_11.1m | ecosystem: Environmental > Aquatic > Freshwater > Lake | place: Democratic Republic of the Congo...
CGGACATCGCTATTGCCGTTCGAACCACGGCTCTCAACGGCAGGTTGAGGCGAGTCGGCCAATTGTCGAAGTAGTGATACAAGACAGAACCCGCCGCCGCCATAAACATGAAGATTTCGGCCACGTGGTTCCAGCGCCAGGCAGGTTGCTCGACCGTCGCTCCTCCTTCAAACGCCGGCGTATCGAAGTACCAGTCCATGGCGAGGTTCGTGACGAACATGATGAGTATGCCGGCAATGATAACACCTGATGTGGTAACAAGACCCCTAAGCCAAGTGTTGGAAATAAGGCTGAACGGTCTGCCCTCCCAGAGCTTGTTCGTCCAATACAGGAGGACCAAGGCCGGCACCATCCATCCGAAATGGAACATGCTGCTCTTGGTCATGGCCCAGTCAGTCCACCAGGGCGGTGCGGCCATAAAGATTTGGGCCGGATAGAACTGGTATGCGATGTGCGGATAGAAGAGAAACACGAAAGCAAGCATCGCCATGAACATCCCCATGAGCCAGACCGAAAAGGCGCGGGTGAGCTTCGGCGTTGTCTCCCACGGCGAGTACCCGAAGCTGGTAAGCCAAAGGATTGTGAAAAAAATGATGCACGTGTTCATCATGATTTGTGCATAACACGCGTTTTCGGTGGCTGTTTGGGCGTACTGACCCAGTCCGCCGCTCTTTAGAAGCATTGGACCGCTGAAGAAGATTGCGCCAAAGCGGCCAACGAATTGATTGTACACCACGAACATGATGAACAAGCCAAGAAGCACAAAGACGGTCGTCAGTATCGTCCCTTTTATGAGGGGGTTCGTTTCCCCCATGAATTGACGCTTGAACGGCCGGAAATCGTAGACATCCATTCCCCAATGGATCGCCATCAGGATGGCGATGACCAGAGCCAACCCAAGATTTGGAGTGTAAAGGCGCACAGGACCCAGTGGAGAAAAGAGGAGGTGCCAGACGATTTCTGAGACGACGACAATCAAGGCAAGATTCAGTAGACCACTGAGGGGTCCCGGCAAGACGCCTTTCAATCGCCGTTCCTTCATCCAGTTTGAGCCAATTTCTTCACGCATAAGCCCTCCTCGACAGCGTCCATCCTGACGACTCAGAATACAATGACATCCCCGTTGCGGAGATAAACGTTCTCCGTAGCGCCGGGGCCGGTAGTGGGAAGTTTCTTATACTCCTTGTATTTTTCGGTTCCGAGGACGATCGGTAAGCCTGCCGCCCTGGCCTTTTGAGCCCAAACCCAACCAGTGCAATGGTTGCACCCAAGCTTCTCAAGATTCATTCGCTTGGCGCCGGCGATGACATCATCGAATTTCGGATCCCAATTCTCGAATGCTGCTATGTGGAGTCCGCCGTAACAGCCGTACGGCCTGTACCCCTCTATGTTTCGGGCCGCCCAATTCAAGAGGGTCAGCAGGCCCATGTGGCAACACCCTGTGACCGTTGCCACGCCCTTGTCTTTCACGTTAAAGATAAGGCACTGCTCGCCCCTGACCCTCAGAAGGATCGGGACATCGAACATCTTCACCGCCACTCCTGGATAGAGTTTCAGGATTTGATCCGGTCCCACCTCCGTGAGATCGCCCGTGTGGGGAATGTCGTTGTAGACTCTGGATTTGTCGTTGCGGTACTTACCCGCCAACATGGCCTTTCCTTCGGGGTAGAATGAATTCGGGATGACCATGGGAATATTTTGGTAACGCTTCAGGGTTGAGCGCAGGCCCCAGAAGTGGTCCAGGTGCTCATGGCTCATTACCATGACATCCACATTCTTGTTGTTGAGCAAGCTGTCCAACCCGGACTTCTCCATTACGTAGTCGGTCCAGTTTTGCTCCCAGCCCGTATCCATCTGGATAATACGTTTCGTGCCGTCAAGCAGTTCCACTTCAATCAACGCCACGTAACCGCCTATGTTTTCTTGAGTCCAGACAATATCCTGTTGGGGCACCATCACTCCGCCGCCATCCTTGATGTCTTGCATCATCCTTGGCGAGTCGAACCAGGAGGTCTCGGATACGCAGGTAATCTTGACGGATTTGCATTCTCCAATATTTTCGAGTTTTTTTGCAGTTAAGCCCTCGCGGACAAGCGGCCCGGCAAGACCCGCGCTACCGGCGGCCGCAGCCGCAGCCAAGCACTTCAAGAACGATCTTCTTTCCATAGTTGTCGCTCCTTATGGAATTGAGGCCTACGCTGAAATGAGTTGAACAACGTCATGGCACAGCTCAGCTGGGAAGTATTTCGAATCTCATCACCTTTATGTATCTCTTTCCGTCCTTGCCGACGTTGATTACACCCGTCACTTTGACATACTGGTCAACCATCTTCAGGAGCTGATTCCCTGTCCGGTCGTCAAGTACGAGGAATTCGTTCCCGCTTCTATCCAGGACCGATACGGCAATCACGTTTCCCGCGGCGTCGTTGTCAATTGCGAACACTGTCCCTTTGATTTCAACTTCTTCTTCCGAATAGGCGCCGGCATAGTCCCCGGCTGCAACCAAGAGAACTACTGCGCAGACCAATAAGACCCAGCGGCTCAGAATTGGTTCGATCATGGCACCCCCTTTCTTCTCGGCAAACCTCTTCTATTTCTGCGCACCTATGTCAAAGCAGGGAAAAAGTGTGCGAGAAGAACCAGACCTTCCTCGCCGGCCACCACCTTATGCTTTGTCCCTTTGGGGATCACCGCCACCTGTCCCGGATGAAACGGTGTCTCCTTGTCGGCCAGAAGCAATAACCCGCTGCCCCCTACGACTTCATGCAACTCCCATTGACTCTCGTGGACATGTTCTTCCAGTATGCTGTGGGGTTCTATCCTGACCATGTGACAACTCAAGTTTCCCTCAGTGTCCATGCCTGTTATCAGGTGCTTCAGGAAGACCCCGCTGAACATGGGATGTCCATTCCAAGGGAGTTCCTCGATTTCCTCGTGTCGGTCCACAAAGGTGACGGTGTTGGTCGCCATGCATTCCGGACAATCTGACTCTTCCATCTCCAACTCCTCTTACTCCCAAGATTCTTCATGATACCCAGTCTGAGAGAAGCCTAGCTCACCTACTGGGTCCTCGTATTGAACGATCTTGCTATTTGTGTCCTAAGTTCAGGTCTTCCCAAATACGGTTGCGTATTCCGGTCCTATGAGATTGCTTCGCTTCGCTCACCACATCCTACGCGAATGCGTGACAGTATCTAGGAAATCGTATACTAAGTTCGCTAGTTGGGGGTCGTATTTCTCCGGGCCGGGCAGCGGTCCAGGTTTAGTAGGCCCGGCATCCTGCCGGTCCCTATTGGGTCTCTTTCACGTGAAGAACCTACGCGTCATCGGCCGGGCAACGCGTGGGTGCCACTGCCGTCAAGCACGCAGTGGCACTCGAATATGTGACCGAACTTGCGAAAAGGTGTACTCAGATGTTTGCCGGATCAGGTAGGAGCGGTGTTTTCCAGAAGCGGACCATCGTCAGTCCGGGGGCACTCCGGTTGCCCTGGAGGTTACACCTCCGAACGCTCGCTCGTCTCATCAGACGACGACTGTTTTTCAAGCGCGGGGAAGTATATATCGAAGGTGGTTCCTGAGCCGGGCTCACTTTGGCAGAGGATGTGTCCGCCGTGTTGTTTGACTATGCCATAGACCACGGCAAGCCCCAAGCCCGTCCCCTCGGACGGCTCCTTGGTCGAAAAGAACGGCTCGAAGATTCTCTGCACTGTGGCCTTGTCCATGCCGGTCCCCGTGTCGGTGACTCTAAGACGCACGTAATTGCCGGGCGTTAATTCCAGTTGGGTACGGCAACAATCCTGGTCGAGGCTCACGTTCTCCGTTTGGAATATAAGCCTGCCGCCTTCAGGCATGGCATACTTGGAATTGACCGCCAAGTTCATGAGAATCTGCTCGATTTGGGTGGGATCCGCGCTTATCTTGGGAAGGTTTTCATCAAGAACCTGCTCAAGATGGATCATCTTGGGTATCGTGCGGAACAACAGTTTTTGGACCTTCTGGATTTCATGATTGAGATTCAGTGGGACCGGCCTCATTTCATTCTTTCGGCCGAACGTCAACAGTCCCTTTACCAGTTCGGCTCCGTTGCGTGCCGCCTGGACTATCTGCGCCACATCGCTCCTGGCAGCAGGGCTCAAGCTCTCGTCCTCCATGATGAACTCCGAGTATCCCAGCACTACCTGCAGCAAGTTATTGAAATCGTGCGCGATGCCTCCGGCCAGCGTTCCCACTGCTTCGAGCTTCTGGGCCTGGAGGAGCTGTCTTTGAAGCTGAACCTCCTCGGAGATGTCGCGCTTGACGGCGACGAAATTGACTATCCGGCCTGAGGAATCCCGCACGGGCGAGATGGTGGTATCTTCGTGGTATAAGGTTCCATCCTTACGCACTTGAGTCAGACGCCCCGCCCAACGTTCCCCCCGCAGAAGAGTCTCCCTGAGATTTTGAAGGAATGCAGGATCGTGCTCCTTGCTGTCGAACAAGGACGGCTTTTTACCTATTACTTCGCTTCGGCCGTAGCCTGTTATGCGTTCGAAGGCCGGATTCACATACTGAATGTTGGCCTTCCTATCTGTGATCACCACTGCTTCTGCCGCCTGCTCCACCGCTTCCGCCAGTCTCATTCGGGTAAGCTCGGACATCTTGCGTTCCGTGATGTCAGAGTACATGGCGAAAGAGCCGGCGAATCCTCCCTGAGAATTCAGGATAGGAGAGGCTGATACCATTGTCCAAAGCTCTCCGCCGTCCTTTCTGAGGAATCGCCTCTCGTAGACTTCGCTCACGCCCTGCCTCCGCGACTCAAGTCTAGCTTGATGATCGCCCAGGTCTTTCTCGAACAGGAATGCATCCATTCTTTTGCCGAGCATCTCTTCCGGTGAGTAGCCCAGCATCTCGGCCATCCTCGGGTTGACGAAGGTCGTGGCGAACTCACTGTCAATGGCCCAGATGCCCTCATTTGCCGTCTCCACAATACGGCGGTATTTCTCCTCTGAAGTTCGCACGGCTTCCTCGGCGCGATGTTTGCGGACCAGGAGCAGACCCAAGGCGATGACAAGTCCCCCTAGGACTGTGGCTATGGAAGCGGAGGCCCAAACCAGCTCTTTGTATTCGTCGTAGAAGGAACATGGGCAGTGGATAACTTTGCTCCCGGCCGGCAGAGCGTCCAAAGGGACTCCGAATCGCACCATCTGGCGGTAGTCGAACATCGGCAAAGATGTGCCGTGGCTCTCGACGGGTATCGAGGAGGGGACCTCTCCGGCCAGGACCCGCAGCGCAATTTCTGCTGCGCGGCGGCCGTGCGCTTCGCCGCTTATGAGCAGTCCGCCAAGTATACCGTCCCCCAGCAGCACCTCGTTTATGCCGTATACAGGCACGCGGGCCCTCGCTGTGAGAGCCTGCGTGCTGGAAGGCGGATTCAGGGACTTTCCTTCTCTGTCAGCGGCAAAGCTCAGAATTACAACCACCGAGTCTCCCGGCAGTCCGGCAATCTCAGAAGCGATTTCCTCATAGGTGGAAGGGCTGTTGAAGTCCACTCGTACACGGCCCCGGAATGCCTGCAGGGCATCTTCCATTTCCTTGCGTAGAGCCAAGCCGGTGTCGGTGTAGTCGTGAACGCAAAAGATCCGCCGGGTGCCCGGGTGGAGGGACAAAGCCAGGGCAACCGTGCCTTGATGATCCTGTATCTGAGCCAGCCCCGTGATCTTGTCCAAACCGTCCAGCATCTTGTCGCTGAAGTTGTTGACGCCTGCGAAGACAATCGGAACTGAAGGGAGGAGCCTGTCACGATGGTTCTTGGTGAAATCGAATGCGGAGTTATCGAGTGCTATGATCAGGTCCACTTCCCGGGCCCGGTACTTGTCTTCAAGAAAAGCCGCGAGCCTGTGTTCCTGTGCTTTGCCTTGAAATCTTTTGAGATCGAGGTGTTCGATCATTACTGACAGCCGAGAGCCGCCCTTGCCCAAACCTTCCAAGAGGCCCGCAAGCTCTTTGTCCGACCAGTGGTAGCCCTGATGATATGAATTGAGGATGAGGACGCACGGCTGACGGCCCGGATCGTCGGCCGTTGCCGTGGGACCATAGAAATGGGGGCAGAACACGAGTGCAAACACGGCTGAGATCGTCAAGACCAGACGCATGGCGACGCCCTTTCCGCACGAGGGGCCTCGTTTCGATCACAATATTTCATTATCTGTCCGAAAGCAAAATAGTGCAACTCTCACAGTGATTGCCGGGAGTAATCCCGTGGGGGATGAACCAACCATGCCCTTTCTCACATACGGTCGCGCATACCGGCGGGTCCGAATGATGACGATGCCGCGGCAGTAGGGGCGGGGATAAACCCCGCCCCTACGTGCGGTACGGGCGCCCTGTGGCCATGCTCCCGGGTGCCCGGTTCCCTCATCGTATTTAGGAAATGGAATACTGAATCCCTTTCGCGATCGAAGAATAAGGTCGCTTCTTCGATCAAGCAGAACGATCATGTCCCGTAGAAAAAGGCCCCAATGGCTCGCAGGATCAGAACCGTCAGCGTCACAGCCATGGCAGCGTGGGGAAGGGCGCCCAACAATGTTTTGCCAAGGTCTGCTCCGCTGATCCTCGTGCTTTGATACATCACCACCAGGGTTCCGATGCACCCTGCGCAGACCAGAGCCTGCTGAGCGAGACGGGTGAAGTCGGGCGGAACAGTGATGACGAGCTTTCGAAAGATCTCGAAATCAAAGTTCTGGCTCACCAGGATGGGCAATTGAACACCGAGATTGATCAGATAATATACGTGAAACGCCATGAAAGCGCTGAGAGCCAGAGGGAGCAGCGCCAGGCCGTATCTGGCGTAGTTCTCCGCGAATTGGTTTTTGTAGACCCGTGTCGAAATCGCCGAGGCGGCAACTTGGAAAATGTTGACGCCAACCAGCAGCCCTATGAAGACCATGGTAAAACGGGCCACCTCGGGCACGGGCATGCCCGCTGTAAGGGCCTTGTAGAAAGGCATCTTCCCGACCATCTCGCTCAGAAGTCCGGTTATCATTCCAACGACAAGGAATGCCGTTCCTGTCCTGGGCTGATGGATTTCCCATATTTCCCTGCCCGGGATGCGGAAGTTGAGGTTTATGGCCCCGTACGGGCAGTTCTTCACACACAGCCCGCAGAGCTTGCAAAGCCTGTTGCTTTGAAGTTTGGGGCCCGCCTGTCCGTAAGGGCATCCATCCCGCTTGCCCGACCCCAGGTAACAGTCGTTGGTTCCGCATTGTGAAATGCACACATTCCTGTCTGCACGCAGTTCCAGCCAGGATGTCTTCGCGAGGACGCCGATCATTCCGCCAAGCCCACACAAATACAGACACCAGGACTGGCGTTCGAAAACAACAGCGGTCACAACGGCGGACAGGAGCATAATCACCAGCAACATGCCGAGGCCCGCGGGAGAACTCCTTATTTCGGTGGCTGTCTCGAACCAGAGGATGAATAGAACGGCGCCCGCAATGAGGTAGTCGCTGCGATTCTTCAGAAAGGCAGGAAAGGGACGGTCCAGGGTATACACTTTCTTGGTCAGGTTGCCGATGACGCCTATTGGACACAGGCTGCACCAGAATCGTGCCCACACGAATGCGCCCACGATGAGAATCGGCCAGCCGAGCGCCCAGCTAAACAGAGCGGCAGCGTTCCTAGTGGGATCCGTGGGGCCCAGGAAAAGAAACGCCATGACAATGAACAAGAAAGGGGTGGCAGCGCTCTGGAGAACCGCCGGATACAGCGGACTCTGGAACACCCGCTTTACGGGACCGAATTTCAACAGGTTGAGTTTTCCCCAACCCTCGATCCTCTCCAGGTCGAAGCTGATGTCCTGGGGCCTCAGCACGCCGTCGGGCGACACCATGACGGCTCGCTTGAGGTTTGTGGCCAGTTCGAGGTCGTTGCCGGGCCAGCCGTAGTTCACAAGGGCCCGTAGTGTCTCCTTGGGAGGTCTCTTGAGGTTCCGCCGGAATTCCTGCCCATATTTGTTAAGGTAGTGCTTGACGAGCCCCGGGATCTCCTTCCGCCGGGTCCTCAATGGCGGGATGAACACGGATCTCTCCTGAGCGAGCGCAAAGAGCAGGGGATGCCGTTCGGGGACCATCTCCGACTGCTCGACCCGCGTGGTCCCCACGAGCCTCACCCGTGCCTTTTGCAGCCTGACCCCGCCACACCGGCGATAAGATCCCGTGATAACGGCTTCCAGGAGTTTCAATTGGACTATTCGGGTCAGTCCGTCTATGCCTCGGACCAGGAGGGTGCCGTCCCTGGCAAGTTCGAAATAGCCCGGTGTTTCCTTGATGCCTCCGTCCCGGGCAGGCTCCTCGAAGCCGAAGAATATGCGGAGCTGCCTGTCGGTCCTCTCCTTTTCTTCATGCGACGTTTCCTCTGCATCGAGGCTTTCCGGAGGTTCCTCGGGTTCCTGTCGGAGCAAATCTATCAGTAGGAAGACTTCCTTGCAGTGATGGCTCATCCTGAATATGGAGTGGGCCAGGCCTTCTTTCCCCACTCCGTTCTCGCCTATTATCAGCACAGGGCCGTCTGACTGAGCCAGCTCTTCGAGCCGGGAAGCCACCCGACGCCTCACGTAATCACCCATATGATAATCGGGGAATACGTGTTCCTCGCTGCTTATCACGGCCTGAAGGGCCCTTTTCTTGAGCTTGGCATCAAAGATGGTCCTGTGGAGACGCATCATTTTCCGGGCCAGGCCCCTGACCAGAGGCAGCGTGAAGTCGGGCGACTCGCGCAGGAGCCTGCCGAAATCGTCCTCTGAAATCGCCAGGACCATGCATGGTTCATCAGCCACGAGTTCCGAGTCGGAGGGCCACGGGCTGCCGGTGAAAAAACCGACCTCGCCGTAGATATCGCCGGGTCCCAGGCTGTCCACCGCGATCTTCTCTCCGTCGTCGTCCCTCAGCACCAGACTGGCCTCACCCGTGACGATGTACCGGATATCTTCGCCACCGGCTCCACGGCCCGCGATTAGATTGCCGGCCTCATAATGCCGCACGATGTCGTTGTCGCGGACAAGCCGCTTCACGGACTCCGGAAGTCTCTGGAGGGGATCAATGCGTCGCTGATTGGGCAGAATCTTCGAGCTCATGTTTGAAGACGAAACACATGTATCTTAAAGTACGAAAACGCAGCAGATGATTGCCTCGGTCAAAAACGGATTCCGGGGAAAATTCCTCCGTCACAATCCGGAATCCACTTCGAGGCCATCCGGGAAGGCTTTATTTGAAACGGAGCATAACACCTCGATGCCGCCCGGTCAAGGTCGGGCAGGGGAGAGGCGTAACCCGCCGGTTGCTCGGGGGGAAGACCTGCATTGCCTAGTACTGGTTTTCGTAAATACGGTCGCGCTTGAGTGCCACTGCTGGACAAGCCAGCAGTGGCACCCGAATATGTGACCGTACTTGGGAAAAGGTGTAATTAGTCGCTCCGCTCTTCGCAACGACAGGCCGGGGACCAGTCATTGCGAGCGCAGCGAAGCAATCTCACGGGTGCGAACTTAGTCACCGCACCGCTCTCGGCTTCGGTTCCCGGATTTGTGGCCGGGAGGACCTCGACTGATGCGGTTCGGTTCGCTCACCACATCCTACGTGAACGGGAGACGAGCGGCGACCAGCGGAAGCCGCTAGTATGCCGGGAGTCTTTGGAAAGAGGGCCCGGGGGAAAACTTTTCTGCAGAAAAGTTTTCCCCCGGGAGTATTTTCAACTGCCGCAAGGCACTCAGCCGCGGTCTTGATCTACCTTGAAGACATCGAAAATAATGTTCGTGGAAACCGCCCTGGCACCGTGCGCCACTGCGTCAAAGATGTCGGGGTCGGCCCAACCCAATGAGCGCATCTTGTCCACGTCGGCAGCTGCAATCGAATGCGGATTGTCAGTAGCTTTCAGCACGAACAGGAGCAGGGCCTTTTCCTTTTCCGACAAGGGCGCTTTTTCAGGGTCGAATCTCGCAGCGTCTATCTGTTCCTGAGAGAAGCCGAACCTCTTGAGCAGTCCCACATTGAAGGTATCGCAGTACTCGGACTTGCACGCCCTGGCAACAAGCATCCTGATCATGGAGAGCAGGGGGCTGCTGAGGGTAGGGTGTTTCATGAAATACTGAGCGAGATACATCTGATTTTCGAGAATCGCAGGACTTACACCGAGCATTTGCACGTTGTTGGGCACTGCCCCGAAGAACTGCTCTGCAGAGGCGTACAGTTCGGCGAGCTTGCCCTCGGCTTTTGCGGGCGGTGTTACGGGAATGAGAGACATTGGTACCTCCTTGGAGTTGGCTGTGGGAATCGCCTGAGAAGGGCTGATTCCGAGGCTGAAGTAGACCGGTCTACTTGAACACCGGCAAAAAAAATCATCGCCTCAACAAACCATCAAAAATCATGGTGTCAAAAGTGACAAGAGGCTGGATGCAATTGTCGGCTTTCATCCGCAGCAGGGACCCTTCCCAACTATTAAATATGAAGTTGGCCGTCTCCTTGGGGTCCAGAGACGGGTCTATCTGATTCAGCTCACGAGCCTCTTCCAGGCACTTGGCTATCCGCGTCGAGATGCCGGTGAAAGCCTGATTAAGTTTCACGCGAAACGCTTCTTTCTGGTCGGCCATCTCCTGGGTAAGATTGCCGATGGGACAGCCGCCTTTGCAGCCTCTTTCTTCACTGAGTCGTTTCATATGCCGAAAAAAGTCTCTAAGGCGGTCCAGCGGTCCGCCCTCGGCCGAACCTATTAGGGACTCAGCGGTTGAACGCATGAATTCCAGGTAGAAGTCCACCAATTGTAGCCCGAAATCGTCTTTGCTCTTGAAGTAGAAATAAAACGACCCCTTGGGTACGTTGGCTGCTTCGAGTATTTCCTGTAGCCCCGTGTTGTTGAACCCTTTTTCATAGATGATCCGGGCGCCTTCGGAGAGTATGCGAATTTTGGTGGATTCTTTCGGCATTGGAAAGTGACGCTATCCTTCGGGCAGAATAATAGACCGGTCGTCGAGTAGTGTCAAGTCCTTTTCCATCTCACCCTCGAACAGAAATCCCGGCAACCGGCACACATCCCCGTTCCCACCCATTCTCAGGTGTGGAAAGTCCGTTTGGAGAGCGTCAAGAGCCTCTCAAGGCTTGTTCTATCTTGGCCTTGGGGACGAATCCTACGAAGGATGCGGTCACTTGGGCGTTGCGTACCACGAAAATCGCCGGTATCTTCCTAATTCCGAAGGCCCGTACCAATTCCCGATCCGTTACCATGACCAATCCTACCACGGCCCGGCCTTTTGTCTCTCCAGCAACTTCATTGAGGACGGATGCCATCCGCCTGCACGGCATTCAAGTTTCGCTGTAGAACTGGAACAGGACCGGATACGTTTTGGACGCCTCCACCACTTCTCTTTTGAAGTCGCCGGAAGCAAATTGCCTCAACACGCCCGTAAGGTATTCGGCTGTCTTGGGAGGGGTCGAACCGGTTTCCCGAGGCGGCTCGACCGGCCGGGAAAAGGGCTCCTGTGGAACCGCAACAATTGGATCCGGGGGAACCATTGTTCCTCCGGGCTCTTCGGGTGTGACTTCAGGATCGTCTATGCTCGTAGTCTCCGGTTCGCCGTTGGTCTCCCGAGCCTGGTCTGCTTCGCTCCGGACTTCCTGAAGGGATTCGGGCTGCGCACCCACTGCGGCGATCCGGGGATTCTCATTTGACCGATGTGTGGACCAGACCAGTAGCGCCCCTCCGACAAGTGCAAGAACCACGATGCTTGCAATAACGGGCATCCATCCCTTGCCGCCACCCAAATCAGAGTCTCCCGCGAAGCGAAAGGCCACAACGGAATCGTGTTCTGCTTGCTCCTGACGAGCGACAAACTTGGCCACAACAACCCCGCAAACCGGACACTCAGGCACTTCCGCCGCCAGGGGCGCACTACACGCGGGGCACTGCCATTGGGGCGCTTTGGGCACTTCGTGAGAAGATTCGGACGACCGGTCTCCAGGCCCCAATCGCTGCACTTCGTGTTCAGTCAGTGCTCCTGCGGCCAACAGTTGCCTGTAAACGGATTGGAGCGACTTGTCTGACAGACCATACTTGTGTTTCAGTCCGGAAGAGTCCATCCCCGAACGAATATCCTTGAGGATTTCTTTGGCGCTGAGTTTTCTTTTCCCGGGATCGGTCACGGAAAGTTCCTGGTGTGTGCGAGGCTAAGTGTTCTGTGGCGGAACTACGTTCATACATTCTTGTCGGTCGCGGCAACGTTCCGTAGGATGCGGTGACCAGCGGGAATCGCATCATTGGAGGGCTTTTCTCGACCGATGCGGTTCGCTTCGTTCACCGCATCCTACGGGCCTACGCGGGCTCATGAAAGAGGCGTCCATTTATCCGAGTTTTCAAAGCTCGCCTCGTTCAAACGATTCAGCGCTCATCGCTTCCCTTCACTTGGTTGGGGGGGGGGTAGGGCCCGGTGTCTCACAAAAAAGCTTCTCCTCAATAATTCCCCAAGGTTGGGAACAAATAATGACGGAACGAAGAAGCGTCTTGGCCAGAACCGCGGGGTGCGAAGGAATCGTTTTGTCAGCAAGAACACCGGGTCACGCCTGCTGTTGGACACGAGATTTGCTTCCCGAGACGCCTTGTAGAATAGGCGCCCGAATCCGGTAGAAATCCAAGAAATCCGTCCGGCTATGATCTGGGGACTAATTGAAGGGCAAAGTTCAATGCCAACGTTATGAAGCGAATATCGTTGATTGACCGCCATCTCTGACCAAATCGGTTCAACGACCTCTGAAAATGGCCGCAAATAACGTTCCGATCATCGCCAGAAAGTAGAGTGCCAGCACCCATGAAAGTGACGCCGGAAGATTCTGAAAATCCTTCAGGATGATGCCCGCCGACAATAGTCCCAATCCTTGAGTTATCACAATAGTCCATTTAGTCCATCTGCTTTCCCTCAGGGCTTCCGCGATCCTTTTTTCAACGGCTTGCACAACCCCGGAAGCCAGGGTCTCATTCCTGTACCTCGTCAGCAGAGTCTCAGCCGCCGCTTCGAATGTTCTCTTATGCTCTGGAACCAACTGGCTTTCTACTTGCTGCTGGAGATCCTTGCCTTGGCTCTGATGCTGAGCCACATAGAAGCTGAAGACGACCAGAGCCGTCCTGATGTCCTCATGGACCGATCCCTTCTGATCGTTGGAAACACTCATATCTTGTCCAAGGCTCTCTTGAACGGCTCTATCAGCTGCAATATGTCAAAATCCTTGTCAAAGCGGGCTACCGATCCTTCTTCGTGTTGATATTTCTCGTCCCTCCCCTCGCCGTAAGGCCTGTGTGCTCTCGAAATCAGTGTGAAAAAAAGAACCTGAGCGACTCTTGGACTCACACCGTTCCTAAATGGAATTCGGATAGAAAATCTACTGTGGTTTACAAGTAGGACTGGGCAATTGCCTTGATATCCCGGATTCAGAAAAGTAGGCTGAAAGGAAACGCCCAGCCTTGTCAGACTGCTTCGCGGCAATATTATTCCAGCTACGAAATCGGGCAGCACGATCCTTTCATGGACCACGAAGACCGCGGCGGTACCAGGTTCGAGGTCATAATGGTCGCCCTTGAATTCCTCTACGAGGCCTTCGTCTTCATCTATTTCGTCGCCGAGCAAATATCTGCCATCTGGGAAATCGTAACGAATAGTTTTCGACTTGACATGAAGGTCCACAGAAGCCGGAGGGGTGGATTCCCCTCGATACTCAAAGGGTTCTATTAGCAGGTCCTTGTCCTGAATCATCCGGCAAAGGTCAAAAGAGGGTATGAGCGCCATACCACTCCTCCTACTTGATAATATTGAACGGAGTTAACGAAATGGATTCTTACCCCCCCACCAGGTTCCTATCTCAAAGAGCGTAACCGATCAAGAGAAATCTCGTTACGTAGACTTGTTGACATGGTGACGGTCCAAGCTATAAAGGCGCCCCGCCCTTATCAGTTTTCGATGTAAAATCATTAGCTAATTCACAAATATGGTCAAAAGGAAGGCTCACCATGAATCCAATGGCGTCGGCTCCCGAGTGCCTCATTCAGACCTTCGATCCAACGACCTGTACTGAATGGCTTCCGCCACGTGAGGCGGCTTGATATCCGGTGCGCCTTCCAGGTCCGCAATGGTCCGGGCTATCTTGAGCACCCGGTGATACGCTCGAGCGGACAGTCCCAGACGCTCCACCGCCTTCTCCAGAACTCTCAGGGAATCGTCGCCCAGCTTGCAGTGCTTCTTTATGAGGGCCGCTCCCATCTGCGCGTTGCAGTAAAGCCCGGAACCCGACAGTCTGTCCAGTTGAATCCTCCGGGTGTGGTCTACTCGCTTTCTTATGGCGTCCGAGGGCTCGCCGTCGGGAATCGCTGTTAGATCCCGCCACTGAACCGAAGGGACCTCGACATGGATGTCTATCCTGTCCAGAAGCGGGCCGGAAATCTTGCTCCAGTAGCGCTGCACGGATTGCTTGGAACAACCGCACTGGTGCTTGGGATCCCCGCGATAGCCGCACGGGCAGGGGTTCATGGCTGCGACCATCATGAATCGGGCCGGAAACGTGATAGCGATCTGAGCCCTTGAAATAGTCACCTCGCCGTCCTCCAGGGGCTGGCGCAATACCTCCAGGACGTTCTTGCGGAACTCGGGCATCTCATCGAGAAAGAGGACCCCGTTGTGAGCCAGGGAGACCTCTCCGGGCCTGGGGATCACCCCGCCTCCGATCAGCCCCGCGTCCGAGACCGTATGATGAGGCGATCTGAAAGGCCGCGACATCATCACGGAACCGTTCCTCCCGAGAAGACCCGCGGCTGAATATATCCTGGTTGTCTCGAGGGCCTCCTCGAATACCGGTTCCGGAAGGACCGTGGGAATCCGCTGGGCCAGCATGGTCTTACCCGAGCCGGGCGGACCTATCATCAGGACGTTGTGGCCGCCCGCTGCAGCGACTTCAACCGCTCTCTTGGCATACTCCTGGCCTTTAACGTCCTTGAAATCAAGGGGATACCTACCGAAGCGGGCGGACTGCCTGGTAACGCGAGGCTTGGCAGGGTCCAAGGGCACGCGGCCCATGAGAAAGCCCGTTGTGGTAAGGAGACTCGAAACCCCAAGGATGTCAACGCCCTCAACCACAGCAGCCTCGGCAGCGTTAACGTCGGGGACCACCAAACCCTTGAATCCCCGATCCCTGGCGGCCAAGGCAAGCGAAAGTGCGCCTCTCACGGCTTTGACCCGTCCGTCAAGCGAAAGCTCTCCCACCACCATGTATTTGTCCAACTGGTCGCCGGGCAAGAGATCCAAGGCGGACAGAATTCCAAGTGCTATGGGAAGATCGAAGCCCGCGCCTTCTTTCTTGAGAGCAGCCGGAGCGAGGTTCACGGTTATGCGCCTGGAAGGGAAGGGGTAGCCGCTGTTGACTATGGCGGATTTAACTCTCGCCGCGCTCTCCTTGACGGCATTGTCGGGAAGGCCCACCACGGTTATGTAAGGGAGGCCGGGATAAACGTCAACCTCGACCTCTACGGGATGACCGTCAATGCCGATAAGGGCTCCACAATGGACTCTTGCCAGCAAGAGGAGGCCTCCTGGAAAGAATTATGGCACGGATTGGCTTTCAAACCGTCGCGAGCTGTGGCTGTGTCGCTTCCGAGCGGCGTTGCCCAGTCGAATTTACCAGGACTGATGATGCTTTTCAAGCTGGATTCGGCGGAAGGTCGCAATCCTTCAGTCACGCAGGGTCTAGTAGAGCGATCCGGAAATACGTTCACGTTTTCGGCGGCAGCCGCCAAGTGTAGGGGCGGGGTTTATCCCCGCCCGCCTGATCAATCCTGGAAAAACGGGCGGGGATAAACCCCGCCCCTACTCCGGATATGGCAAGATTCAGTGCCTTGTCGTTGCAGGAGGCTGATGCGAGGTACTTGTGAATCGCTCTACCAGTGTCGTCACTGGACCGTTGCGGCAGCTTCGGGATTACTCTTTTCCAGAATTGTCTTTATATCGTTGAGAATTTTGGTTCTGTACCTGTACACGGAGGCATCGTTATTCATCACCATGTCCAGCTGCCGGGTATGTATGATCAGGTATCCCAGGAGGCGCAGGCGATCCTTCATGTACTCCTGGTCCATGCCTTCCAGCCGCGCGAAGGCGCTGTCCTCCTTTACTTCAACCCTGAAGCCGTTCTCTTCCAGTATTGCGGCCACAAATCCGGCCCTTCTGACTCTTCTGACCATATCGGCCGCGCCGCCCTTGAACGCAAAACTGACATAGTTCTCCGAAGGCCGATCGCCCACCAGCGCCTCCACAGTGGAGAAATGGAAGCCGAACCTTGAGGTGAGACTGCAGAAATTTTTTGAGAGCATGAAATAGTTCCTGGCAGAATAAGGAGACCTCGCCGCAGGGTCAAGGGCCGGGTTCGCCGTCGCCTGGACCAGAACAGACATGAATCCACCGGCATCCACCGGCGGCGGTCCCTCCCAGGGTACTGCCACGGCGCCTTCCCACAAGGCCAGCATGGGAATGGAAACGATATTGTCCAGATGGACAAACTTGCCGTCAACATCCTCCTTGAAGCCGTCATCCAGATTGATTATCCACCATTGCATCGGCACGTCGCATACAAGCTGCTTGCTGGAACGCTCGGAGAAATGATGATGCTTGCCGAAGCTGAACATCTCATGCACCGACTTCTCGTGGCTGAACCTTGTAATGTCGTGGAGCGTCTCGCACTTCCTTGGATGGAAGGCCGGAGAATCCGGATCCAACAGGTTGAGAGGAATGATGTGCTCGCTCACGCGCTGGAGTATCTCGTAAATCGGGCTTCCTTCCATGAGGTTCTTCCTGGGGCTCTGCGAGGACAACACGCTTTCGACTCGGCCGCTGTATATGGTCAGCCCCGGAGCGTCCACGGTGACCATATCGCCACTCTTGAGCATCTGCGTCACTCCCGGAACTCCGAACAGCGCAGGGACACCGAATTCGCGCGCCACGTTGGCAAGGTGCCCGGCAACGCCTCCCAGTTCGGTTACCACAGCCGACGCCATACCCAGTAACGGTGCCCATCGAGGCAACGACTGGACCGTAACTAGAACCGCTCCTCGTGGGAACTTGAGCTTGTCCGCGTCGTTCCGGACCACAAAAACGGAGCCGCAAGCAACACCCGGGGACGCGGTTATGCCGCCGCGAGCCATGATTTCGGCGCTTTCGGCCGGTGCTGTCACCGCCGCGGAGCACGTGTCAATCTGGCGCAGAGGCCGGCACTGAAGAATGTAAATTGAACCGTCCGCGGTTACCGCCCATTCAATATCCTGGGGTGAACCGTAGTATTCTTCCAGTTTCACCGCCATGTCCGCGAGCTTCAGAACTTGGTCGTCCCTTATGGATTGGCAAGTTCCCTTGTCCCCGGCCAGCTCCATGCGGCAAACGCCCTCTTCGGGATAGCAGAGGAACTCGAACTCCTTGACCTTGACTTCCTTACGAATCACCGTCATGGGGGCGTCTCTGGAGACCACAAATACGTCGGGGTCAACACTTCCGTCCACGACTGCTTTGGGCAACCCCCAGACAGAGTTGATGACCACGCCCCTGTCACGGATGTTCAGAGGATTACTGGAATACATCACGCCGCCGGCCGCGGCACTGAGCATCACCATGCAGCCCACGCACATGGCAACGTTTTCGTCGGGAATGCCCCGGTTGAGTCTATATGTTACCGCGGGCAGCCCATACTTACTCGCGACGATCAGCTTGTATGAATCAATCATGTTTTCGGGGCTGACATTGAGCTGGGACCTGAACTGACCCGCGAAGGATGTCCCTGCCGTGTCTTCGCCGATAGCGCTGCTGCGCATGGAGACCCTTATGCCGGGGCCGGCCAGCGACTCCAGGCGGGCGAATTCTCTCATGATGGCCTGCTCGATCTCTTCCGGCACAGGGGACCTGATGATCAACTGCTGTATGTGTGCGCTCAGACGATACAGCTCATCTATTTCTTCGGGGTCGGAGGCCTGGATTCTCCTGTCAATCTCGGACTGAAGGTCGTTGTGCTCCATGAATCTGTCGTACGCGAGCGACGTGATCACGAAGCCCGGAGGAACCGGAAGCCCGATTTGGTTGGCGATCTCGGCCACGTTGGCCATTTTGCTGCCCACCTGGTCAACCATGTCCCGGTGGACGGCTTCCATCGGGAGGACGAGCCGGTCGCCTCTGGGTTCTTTGCTTGATTCCAGAGCCTTGTTTATCTTCTCCTGGATGATCCTGAACCGCTCCTGAAGCTCGGTGTACTTCCCGGGCGCAAGCTCCTCCAGGTGCTTGACGATCCTGAAGACATTGACGGAAACCGCGGTGCTGCTGGAGCGCAGAAAGGACATTCCAAAGGTCTGGCTACCTTCCAGGGCGCTCTCCAGATCGCTCATAATCTCCAGTGCTTTGTTGTTGGCTGTCAGCAAGAGCTTGAAATTGTGGTAGCGGTGGGCGAAAGCAGCGCGTAGCTCCTGGACTCTTTCAGGAGAGTCATCTTCAGCCCTCGGCGAGAAAATTCTCTTCAGGAACCTGGGAAGTCTGAACATGTGCGGTTGGCTCTTACCATATCATACGCAAGTCGCTGCGACGAGTCTACGGAGATTGAAGGGATGGTGGGCGGCGACCAGCGGAAGCCGCTGATATGTTGGGAGTCTTTGGAAAGGGGGGCCGGGGGAAGACTTTTCTGCAGAAAAGTCTTCCCCCGGAAGCATTCTTACCGAAGGTCTTCCCCCAGTGCCATTACACTTCCTTCTTTGCTCCGGCCTTCATCTCCAGGCCTATTCCTTCGAAGAGCAGCAAGATGGCTATTCCCCACCAGAGTGTATAGATAACGTAGAACACCAGGGAGAAGCTCAGGATGCCCATCTTGCTCGCTGCGCTCTCGGGTTGGATGCCGACGAAGTTGTACCCCACCTCGACGCCTTTTTTTATCACATCGCCCACGAATGCGGCTTCCTTGAATTTCTTCTGGCGCTTGAGATCCTTGTCCATCTCCTTGTAAGCGTTCCACCATGCGTACAGCGCTTCCTTGCCGGAGAATCCGTACTTCTGCTGGAGCTCCGCTGTCTTGTTGTGGAACATGGCGTCGGAGTCTGCCAGAGACGCCGCTATCGTGGTGCCCAGATCCGCGTTCACCTTGAGATCGGTTCCGGAGACCGTGACCTTTGCACCCGCGGCCGAAAGGATCTTGTCGGCCTGGGTCGCTATGTTCTGATCCTTAAGCTTAATCGAGACGTCAATGACGTTGCCCTTGAAGGCTTCGTTCTTCTTGACCAGGTCCTTGATGTAATAGGTCGAACCCTTTGCAATAGAGTTGAACAGATTGTCCGCCGCCTCCAGCGCATTATGGCCGTTGAACAGCGGCATGAACGTAAGGACTAGAATGACCAAGAAGGTCACCAGAAGGAGGGCTCCCTTCGCAAATGTTCCCTTGTCCCTGATCAGCATCGGATTATACCTCCCCTCTCAAGGTTTTAATATTTCCGAGGAACTTGGCGATCACCCATACTGCAAAGATGCCGATGACCAGGAAAAAGACCCACATGCCCACGTTGTCCAATGTCTTGGCCAAGGAATCGGAAATGTCCAGGATCTCCATCTGCTTGAGCTTGGCGGGCAGGGCAAAGAAACGGTTGACGAATCCAGCGAGTATGGCCAGCGCGTAAAAGCCTCTGATGTATATTCCCCGGACGACCTTGGTCGTCAGCGCGCCCACCTGAACCCCGACGAGAGAGCCCAGCAGCATCCCCATGGCCAGGGTGTAGAAGATGAAGCCGTAGATTGCATACTGTGCTATCGAGGCGAAGCCCGCGGTGAAGATGATCTGTAGGATGTCCGTTCCAACCGTGGTGAAAGAAGAAACACCCAAGACGTAAACAAACATCGGGAAAGTGAGAAAACCGCCGCCCACGCCCATGATTGCCGCGGCAAATCCAACGATCGCGCCGCAAATGGCCACGAAGAGCGCAGGGATCTTCTTGCCGCCGGGAACCAGGTCCTCGTCGAACGTGATGGCCGGAGGGATCTTGGCAGCCTGGAGCTTCGCTGGAAGACCTATCTTACCGGCTGCGGCTTCCGTACCGTGGGCGCTTTCGCCGTGGTGAGCGCCAACGTCACCGCCGGCCTTGCGGAGCTTGAGAAAGTCTATGAGAGAATAAGCGCCCAGAAAACCGAGCAAGACAACGTAGACCACGCTGATGAACGTGTCGCTGAGTACCGGGTTTGCCTCATACAACGTCCTGTTGATCACTCCGCCACCGGTGACCCCGATGATCGAGCCCACCAGAAACGCGACCGCAAGCGGCACGGAAACGTTACCGAGCTTCTTGTGCACCACTGTGCCCATGATGGCTTTGGCGAAGATGTGGAACAGGTCGGTTCCAACCGCAAGGATGCCCTTAACGCCGGCGCTCATGAGGGCCGGGGTGATAATGAATCCGCCGCCTGCTCCGATGCACCCGGTGATGAGTCCCGCGCAGACACCGATGACGATGGAAATCAGAAAAATGTCGGTCGAATAGTAGGCCGGAAGGTAAGCCTTGTGCCCCCCCAACACACTGGGCATGTCCGCTGCAAAGGCCACCGCGGTAAGGATGGCCGGCAGGGAAAGCAAGGCCAGTATCAAGAGTTTCTTTCTGCTCTGGAGTATGCTCATGGACGTCTCGTAGTCCCACCTGGCGTGAGCCCTGGCAGCGGCCATGAACATGTGGTACATCTGTCTAGCCGGGTTCATGCTCGTTTTCCTCCAAACACCTGTATTGGACGTATTTCACCCCTGCTCCTGGGGTAATGCCTGAGTTGAAACGTGCGGTAGTTGTGAATCGTTTTAAGACATATTGAAACAACAACCATACCGCAACCTTGGAGCCTGGTTTCAGTGGTGAAGGCAGCATTGTACATATTGACGACGCTACATTCAACCCCCGGGGCCGTATTTTTCCAATTATATTTTTGTTTTGTTTCCACGCGGAGGTCCAGAGCAGAATGAGATGTAATTTCAGAACCCGGGAGTCGTGTATCCGCTCCATGGCAACTTCTTGTGAAAATATCCTACTGTAAACGTCAACTTTATAAAGAATGTTCCCTTGCGTCTCGCCATTCCGACACGATTTGAAACGCTCACACCTCCAGCGATGCCGGAATGCGACACTCCTCATCTTCCTCGCGACACCACTTCTTCTTGTACGCGTCCTGAAGCTTGTACAAGAGCTCGTCAATGTCCATAGGCTTCATCAGGTAATCGAATGCCCCCAGTTCCATCCCCTGAATTGCGACCTCCAGGCTCGCATGGCCCGTGAGCATTATTACTTCCACCGAAGGACTGATTTTCTTGATACCCTTCAGGGTCTCTATCCCGTTCATGTCGGGCATCCTCACATCGAGAACCACGACATCCACCGGCTCCTCGTTGAGGATTTTCAACGCCTCACGTCCGCTTGATGCCGCCAAGACGTCCAGTTTCCTTTTTTTTAGCCTTTTTACCAGGGTTTCCAGAAAATCTATTTCATCGTCCACCAAAAGAACCCTGAAATCTGTCAATGCTCGGCCCTCCTTTTGCACGCTTGCTTGATCTTTTCCACCAGTTCGTCCAGTTCGCAGGGCTTGGTGAGATAATCGAACGCCCCGAAGGCCATCCCATCTCTTGCGGCCTGTTCGGAGCCGTGGCCCGTGAGCATTATCACTGCCATCTCAGGGACCATTTTCTTGAATATTCTAAGGACCTCAATCCCGTCCATGTCTTCCATTTTCAGATCCAGGACCGCAACGTCGAAGTCGCGACCTCTGAGTGCCTGAATGCCGGCAGCGCCGCTCAGGGCAACAAAAACTTCGAATTTGCGCTTGGTCAATCGTTTGGAGAGTATGTTTACGTATCCCTCCTCGTCGTCCACGAGCAAGAGACGTATGCGATCTCCGCCATCCTGTCCAGCATCGGTCATCATTCAGACTCTTCTGCGGTTCGATCTTTAGGGGGTCCGTGCTCCGCGGACAAGAAACCCGTGGTTTTGGTCTCGCTTGGGGCGACCGGTTCCCGCGGCACGGGCATGTGAACGTGAAAGGTGGTTCCCACGCCCACCGCGCTGTTCACGCTGATTTCCCCCCCCATCTTCTTTACAATGCCGTAGCAAATTGACAGGCCCAGCCCGGTTCCTTTTCCAACCGGTTTTGTGGTGAAGAACGGGTCGAATATGCGCTGAAGATTGGCTTTGGCAATGCCGGGGCCATCGTCGGCCACGTCCACTACCACGAAGTCTCCGTTGATTCGGCTTGTTATTTCAATGTTCCCGCCCTTGGTGTCTATTGCGTCGAGGGCGTTGTTTATGAGGTTGAGCAGGACCTGCTGTATTTCCGACGGGGACGCTTTCACCATAGGCAGGTCCGGTTCCAGGTGCATGTTCATCTTGACGTTGCTGTATCGTGCTCGTTGTTCGGACAGGCCCACCACGTCTTCGATCATTTCGTTCAGTTGCACCTTTCTGACCGTAGGATCGGTCTTTCGGGCGAAGCTGAGCAGCTTGTGGGTTATCTCCTTGCAGCGCCGTCCCTGGGTTCTTATCTGCGTCAGGGCTCTCTTGAACTCGTCCAGGTTCTCGGTCTGCCGGAGGTCTTCTTCCAGCAGAAGGTCCTCGATCCACCCGGCTTCTTCCACCATTATCGCCACCGGGTTGTTTATCTCGTGAGCGATCCCTGCGGCCAGTTCGCCTATGGACGCGAGTTTGCCCGCTTCGATAACCTGTTCGTTCATCATCTCTTTCTGGCGGTCCGCGTCCTGAATGTACCTGACCATCCTCTTGGAAAGGATGATGGCCGCGCCCACAATGCCGAGCCCGCCGATGATTATGATACTGACGGCGAGTCGGCCGGCCTGATAAAGAACCATATACGCGTCGGATTCTTTTTGCTTAAAGGCCAGAACCCACTCCCCATGTTTGAGGGGGGCCATGACGTGGACGGATTCGGTTCCCGAATCGTCGGCCCGCTCGGCTACAACCACAAGGTCGGGGGCGAGCTTTTCCTTGCCCAGAAAATCAAGATATATGTTCCGTGAAGCCAGGACCTCGTTCCGCGGCTTGGTCTGGAATTCACCTCTCTTATTCAATATGAACGCAAAACCGGTTTCACCAATGCGGATGCTTTCCACCAGAGAGTTGAATGCTTCGAAGTCAACGGTCGCTCTCAGTATCCAGTTCTTGCCTCCGTGTTCCTTCCGGACAGCCACGATGAAGTGAGGTATGCCGCGCAGTCCCGGGAAGACGTCGCTGATGTAGTTCTCGGTCTGCATGGATTCTTTGAACCAGTTGGCCTTGGAATAGTCCGCGTTCCTCAAGTGATACGGCCCGGCGTACGCGATCTGGATGCCATGATCGTCAACCACGCCCAGGTCAACGAATGAGGTGCCGTACTCCTCCTGAAGGATATTGAGGCGATCTCTGAGGAAATCCTCGTTGGTGAAATCCTGGTAGGTCCCGGTTTTCGCCAGAGATCTTATGTCCGCAAGCTTCTCGTAGAGGAACGTGTCAATATTCTGTCTGTGTTTCTTTATCAAGACTGTGAGATGGTCAAGAACCTTGTCGTGATAGGATTGGCTGAAATAGAACCGCAGAGCTCCGGAAATCAGTATCAATGGAGTAAAGGACACCAGTATCATTATCAGCACCATGTTGCGCGTCAGCGACTTGTAGTAGCTGCCGCTCTGTAAGTCCTTATCCATCGTCACACCTTCCCAGACCTCATCGAATACAGGACGGAGATACCTCCTGCTGAAAGGTTACGTGATTCGTCATGGCTTCTTCCAGCTACGGGTGTTGGCACCAACCTCCTCCTTCCGACAATCCATCAGGCGCTCATGTCCCATTTCCCTTCGGATGTGCCGCTGATTCCCCGCACGAACAGTGCGAAGTCGTCAGGGTTGGACGCGGCCGCCAAAGCGGTTTCGTACGTGATCAGTTTGCTCTTGAACAGTTGCATCAACGACTGATCAAAGGTTTGCATGCCGTAGGCAATGTGTCCGTCGGCTATCGCGTCCCTGATTTCCCTGGATTTGCGCTCGTCCGCTATGCACTCCCTGATTCGTGAAGTGGAAATGAGAACTTCCACGGCAGGGGCCCTGCCTTTGCCGTCCGCTCTTGAAAGCAGCCGCTGGGAGATAACCCCTTTGAGTATCCCGGAGAGCTGGAGTCGTATCGAGGCCTGATGCTCCAGAGGAAACGCCGCGATCACACGGTTGATGGTTTCCGTCGCGTCCAGAGTGTGCAGGGTGCTGAACACCAGGTGGCCTGTTTCTGCCGCCAGCATGGCTATTTCGATGGTCTCCAGGTCGCGCATCTCTCCTACGAGGATCACGTCGGGGTCCTCGCGAAGGGCTGCCCTGAGTGCGTTGGTGAAGGACAGCGTGTCCGACCCCACTTCGCGCTGGTTTATTATGCTCTTGCGGTCCCTGTGCAGAAATTCGATGGGATC
>Ga0172375_10003327_pt1 | contig 24483 bp, 18 predicted proteins | sample LakKiv1m_FD_114537 | JGI IMG/M metagenome (GOLD analysis project Ga0172375, IMG submission 114537) | Freshwater microbial communities from Kabuno Bay, South-Kivu, Congo - kab_092012_11.1m | ecosystem: Environmental > Aquatic > Freshwater > Lake | place: Democratic Republic of the Congo...
GACCCACTTCGAAAGCACCGACGGCAAGTATTGAGCCGTCCTTCCATGGGAGGAAAGGATGAACCTAAGAGAACTGCCCGCCTTCGTCCGTGAGCGTATCGCCGCCGGAACCGTCATCCCCGCCATACCTCTCGCCCTCGACGAGCATAGGAAGTTCGATGAGCGCCACCAGCGGGCCTTGGTGCGCTATTATATCGACGCGGGCGCGGGCGGCCTCGCTGCCGGCGTCCACACCACCCAGTTCGAGATCCGCGATCCGACGCATGACCTTTTCAAACCCGTTCTCACCGCCGTATCGCGGATGATCGACGAGCACGCCGCCGTCCGCGCCCGGCCCATCGCGAAAATCGGGGGCATTTGCGGCCGGACCGACCAGGCCCTCGCCGAGGCCGAATTCCTGGTCGACCAAGGCTACCACGCGGGACTCCTGAGTCTGGGTGCCATGAAAACCGATTCCATCGCCGCCCTCATCGAGCACGCGCGCCGCGTTTCCGAAATCATCCCCCTCATCGGCTTCTACCTGCAGCCCGACGTCGGCGGTCGCGTCCTTCCCTATGAGTTTTGGAGGGAGTTCGCCCTCATCGACAATATCCTCGCGATCAAGATGGCTCCCTTCAACCGCTACCGCACGATCGACGTCGTGCGGGCAGTCTGCGACGCGGGCCGCGAAAAGGAAATCGCCCTGTACACGGGCAACGACGACAATATCGTCGTGGACCTTCTCACCGAATATAGGATCGTCGCCTCCGATGGGGGCGAAAAACGCGTGAGCATCGTCGGCGGATTGCTCGGCCAGTGGTGCCTATGGACCAAGAAAGCCGCCGAGCTTCACCGCTCGCTGCGCGATCTTTCCCTCGCGAGCGAGGTCTTTCCTTCTTCCCTGCTCACCCTCGCGCAGGAACTCACCGACGCCAACGCCGTCATTTTCGACGCGGCTAACGGCTTTGCCGGCTGCATTCCGGGCATTCACGAGGTCCTGCGGCGCCAAGGCCTCCTTGCGGGCACCTGGTGCCTGAACCCAGCCGAAGTCCTCTCTCCTGGCCAAAGCGACGAGATCGACCGCGTGTGCCGCTCCTATCCCCATCTCCTCGACGACGATTTCGTCGCCCCGCGTTTGGCGGAGTGGCTGGCCTAGGAGCCTGAGCCGGCCGAATCGGAACGTACCTAAAAAAGAAGCCGCTTGAAAAAGCGGCTTCTTTTTTGATAGCGGTCGATCGGACTCGCGCTGATCGCGCCCGCGACAAGATAGACTCTTACGCGGCAGCCTTTCTTCTTTTCAGTTTGCCCATCAAGGTTTTCATCCATTTTGCCCGGCTCAGGACAATCAGCATGGTCAGGATAAAGAGCCCGAGGCAGATGGGACGGGTGAAGAAGGGGGATATGTCCCCGTTCGACAGGATGAGTGCCCTGCGGAGGTTCTTGTCCAGGATGTCGCCCAGGATGATGCCGAGGACGAGGGGCGCCATCGGATATTCCATCTCCCTTAGGATAAAGCCAATAACGCCGAATACGATCATGACATAGACATCGAAGAGCCGAGACTGGAGGGCGAAAGAGCCTACCACGCAGAGGAGGAATACGATGGGCATCAGCTTCTGCCTGGGAACCTGGAGCACCTTTACCAGGGGCCGAACCATGGTGAGACCGAGCACGAACATGGCCACGGTGGCGATCAGTACCATCGCGATCACTTGATACACGAACATCGGCGATTCCACCATGATGAGAGGACCGGGGCGAACGCCATGGATCAGCATGGCGCCAAGGAGAACCGCTGCGGGTGCCGATCCCGGAATCGCCAAGGTCAGCACGGGGATGATCGCTCCCGGAACGCAGGCGTTATTCCCCGTTTCCGAGGCGAGAAGGCCTTCGACGGAACCATGGCCGAATTTCGCTCTTTCCTCGGGCTTGGCGCTTCTTTTCGCGAGATCGTAGGAAACCCAGGCGGCGATATCCTCGCCGACGCCAGGAATGGCGCCTATGAAGGTGCCTATGACGCCCGATCGAAGGATCGTTTTCCAGTACTTCCCCACTTCTCTGGGCTTCGGCATGATCCGGCCTATCTCGCTCTTGACCACCTCAACCTTGGAATAGCGCATGACGGAAAGGATTTCGGCGAAACCGAAGGTTCCCACCATGGCGGGGATCAGCGATATGCCGCCCGAAAGATCGGAGCTGCCGAACGAGAAGCGGATATAAGCGTGAATCCCTTCCATGCCGATCATCGCGACGAAGAGACCGATGAAGCCAGCGATCCAGCCCTTGAGCGGATCCTTTGGAGCCGTCAGGTTCCCGCAGATGATGATGCCGAATATCGCGAACCAAACGAATTCGAATGATTGGAAACTCAACGCGATGGAACCTATCATGGGCGTGAAAACCGCGAGAAAGAGCATGCCGATCACCGATCCGATAAAGGAACCGGTCGTGGCTACTCCAATCGCCTTGCCAGCCTGTCCCGCTTTCGCGAGGGGAAATCCATCCAGGGTCGTGGCGGCATTGGCGGGAGTTCCGGGGATGTTGAGAAGGATGGCGCTTCGGCTGCCTCCGTAAATGGCTCCGATATACATGCAGATCAAAATCAGGATGGCGTCGTTTGGCGCCATCGTGTAGGTGAGCGTCGTCAGAAGGGCGACTCCCATCGTCGCCGTCAATCCCGGGAGCATCCCGATGATGATACCGAGTTCGGTCGCCCACACCGCGTTGAACAATGTTTGCAGCGTTATGAAGGAGAGTATCGCCTGGCCGAATAGTTGTAGTCCTTGAAACATGGAAGACTCCTCAGGGAAGATTGACGAGGAAAAGGCTCTGGAACACAAAGGTTATCAGGGCAGTCGCTACGGCCGCTATTATGAAGGCGACGATTATTTTCTTGATCTGGGGCTTGAGCGCGCTCTTGAAATCGTACTCGAACATTATGATGAAGGCGAAGATGAAGAGGGCGGTCGGCAGGGGAAACCATATTTTGCCCAGTAGCAATACATAGACGACGCAAATGACGAGGGTCTTCAAAATCCTCGATGTCGTTTCCTGGGCGAGAAGGTCTTTGGTGGCGTTTTTCGCGACTATTTCCCGCATGCCCTTGCGCTTGATCGAGCGGATCAGCATGGTGAGGCTCAAGAGGCTGAGCATGACACCTATAAAGCCAGGCACGATGCCAGGCGCTGAAAACTTGCTCTGGTTGGCGTCCGCCATCGTCGGCATTTGGACAGACATGAACACAACCGTGATGCCGAACGCCAAGAGGACGATGGACGTGACGAAGTCCGCCTTGGTCATTGATTTTTCTGTCATCGAGAGCTCCCTGGATAAGATTGAAAGAAGAGGTCGCCTGCCTTGGGCAAGCGACCTCTTCGGGATGAACGAGGTCAGAACTTAGGGCTTGGGAATTCCCACCGTGTCGGGCGATACTTTCGCCTTGCCGGCCTCGTAGTAGAGCCAGGCGACGGGCTGGTAATAGGAGAACGCGTTATCCTGGGCTTTCTGTCCGAAGGAGGGGGCGAATACCGCTCCGCGGCTGGTCGCGTATTCCTTTATCTTCGCGGAATTGAAGATCACCTTTTGCCAGAGAGCGTCCATCGTGTCGAGCACTTCCTTGGGAACGTCGTTCGGGATGAAGATGCCGAAATAGTTGGGTCCGGTCTTGAAGTCTTTGATCCACTTGGTTATGGGAGGAATCTGTCCATAGCCGTCCAGCGTAAGGGGCTGTTCGGAAAGGACGGCCAAGGGCCTGAGCTTCTTGCCGCGGATCATGTCGGCCTGCTCGACGGCGAGCTGGGTGGTGATCTGGGTTTCGCCGGATACCGTCGCTATGACCGCGGGATTGCCGCCGTCGTAGGTGACATGCTTGTAGTTGACGCCGGTGTATTTCCTGATCATCTCGATGCCGATATGGCCAGCCGAACTTACGCCGGCTGTCGCCACGGTCATCTGGGGATTGGCTTTCATGGCCGCGAGCAGCTCGTCAAAGGTCTTGTACGGGGTGTTCGCGTTGACGCTGATCACCATGACGTTGGCGACGCTGAGATAAATATGCCAATCTTTACGGATATCGGTGTCGAGGAATCCGAGCACGGGATAGGTGGCCAGATCGGCCGCCGCGCCCGCCGCCCAGGTGTAGCCATCATGTTTCTGGTCAAGGACATACTTCGTGCCCACCGATCCCGAGGCGCCGGGCTGGTTCACGATGACGATTTTAGTTCCGAGCGCGGCTTCGAGTTCGCCGGCGCTGACGCGGGAAATTTGGTCGGTGGATCCACCGGCTCCCCACGGAACGACGAGGGTGATTGGTTTGTTGGGTTTCCAGGTAGCTTGGGCGAACATTCCCGAAACCGCGACGCACAACAGCAAAAGAACAATAACCTTACTGCGCGCAGAGTTTTTCATGCAGCAGTCCTCCTTGGGAAGGTTTATCGATTAGATGAAGTATAGGAGCGGTTCCAAAGCGCTGTCAAGAAATTTTGATTCTTTATGCAGTATATTGAATGCTTAATTGTAAGTATCCCTCAGAAGCTGATAGTTGCTTGACAAAGCCATAGCCCCGGACCATCCTAGCTTTATGCCAATTCCGGAATATTCCAGCCAGAAGACCAGACAGCCCACAGTTCTCGTCACCGGTTCGAGCCGGGGATTGGGGCGGGGCATCGCCGTTGAGCTGGCCAGCCATGCCTTTTCCGTGGCGATACACTACTCGGGTAACGAGGAAGCGGCGAAGGAAACCTTGTCGCTCTGCCGCGCCGCGGCGACTTCCGAGACGCAGCGCTTTCGCGTATTCCGCTGCGACATCTCAGATGCCGCGCAACGTTCCGTCCTCGTCGACGAAGTCTTTTCCTGTTTTGGATCGCTGGATGCCCTGGTGAACAACGCCGGCATGGGGCCGCGCGTGAGAGCCGACATTCTGGACGCGAGCGAGGCATCCTTCGAGGAAGTAGTGCGGACGAATCTGCAGGGGCCCTATTTTCTCACCCAGGGCGTGGCGAGACGCTGGCTCGCTGGCGGCGCCCCATCGGTCCTCCCTCAGGGTTTTACGATCGTTTTTGTGACCTCCATTTCCGCCGTGACCGCGTCCGTGGGGCGCGGAGAATACTGCGTCTCCAAGGCAGGCCTCTCCATGGCGGCCCAGCTCTGGGCGGCGAGACTGGCCGGTTCCGGAATACAGGTCTATGAACTTCGCCCCGGCATCATGGAGACCGACATGACAAAGGGTGTCAAGGGAAAATATGATGCCATGATCGAGCAGGGAGTGGTCCCCCAGGGCCGCTGGGGTTATCCCGAAGATGTCGGAAGGGCGGTGAGATCCCTCCTTCAGGGTAACTTCGCCTTCTCGACGGGCAATGTCTTCAATGTTGATGGGGGATTCCACATTCCCAGGCTTTAGGAGGCTCAATGATCGATCTGCACGAAACGCCAGCCTGGGCGTCGTTCGCCGGACCGGTGGAAAACGTATTCGCCCACGCGTCGGAGAAGACGAAGGCACTGGCGTCCCGCTGGGAAGGCGAATCGGGAGCGCCCGTGTTCACGGTGGGCGGACGCTATACCCAGCGAGGTTGGACCGAATGGACCCAAGGCTTCCAGTTCGGGAACGCGCTCTTGATTTTCGAGGCGCTCGGCAATCGATGGTTTCTGGAATACGGGCGGGGGAAGACAATCGCGATGATGGCTCCCCACCTCAGCCATACAGGCGTCCACGACCACGGATTCAACAACATATCAACCTATGGGAACCTCCTCAGGATGATGGCCGAGGGGAGCATCGAGAAAAACGAGTGGGAAGCCGAATTCTACCGCCTCGCCCTCAAGGTGTCGGGGGCGGTCCAGGCATCGCGGTGGACCCATGTCCCCGACTCGCTCGGATTCATCCACTCTTTCAACGGGGCGCATTCGCTTTTCGCCGACACAATACGATCCCTGCGGGTCCTCGCCGTCGCGCACAGCCTCGGGCAAGCCCTCATGGGCGAGCAGGACAAAAAAGTGAACCTTCTCGCGCGGCTTCTGAGGCACGCGGAGACGACAGCCCGCTACAATGTCTATTTCGGCGAAGGGCGCGACCGCTGGGACATGCCAGGCAGGGTGGCCCACGAATCGATCTTCAATGTGGAAAGCCGCTCGTACCGCTGTCCCTCGAGCCAACAGGGCTATTCCCCCTTCACGACCTGGACGAGAGGCCTGGCTTGGATAATGCTGGGCTATGCGGAAGAGCTGGGGTATCTGGAGACAGTCCCCGAATCGGAGTTCGCGCCCTTGGAGTTGCCGTATTTCCCGACAAAGAAGGCGGCCCTCGCGCGCTTCGAGCAGGTGGCCAAAGTCACCTGCGATTTCTACATCGAAAACACGCCGCCCGACGGCATCCCCTACTGGGATACCGGGGCGCCCAATCTCCATCGCATCGAGAAGTATCTGGACCGCCCGGCTGATCCCGACAACCCCTTCGAGCCTGTCGACTCCTCGGCGGCGGCGATAGCGGCCCAGGGCATGCTGAGGCTGGGGAATTGGCTCGCCGCAGCGGGCGATCCCGACTCCGACAAATACCTGAGGGCGGGGTCGCGGATCGCCCGCACCCTCATGGCCGAACCTTACCTGAGCGCCGATCCCCGCCACGAGGGCCTGCTCCTCCACGCCGTCTACCATTACCCGAACGGCTGGGACGCCGTTCCCGAGGGGGGCTGGGCCGCCGCGGGCGCCAAGAGAGCGGGATTCGCGGGTATTCCGAGCGGCGAATCCTGCATGTGGGGCGACTACCATCTTCTCGAGCTCGCGTTGTACCTGGGGAGACTCGCCCGGGGTCGAGAACCGCAGCGTTTCTACACCATTTGAAAGCTCGGGGAGGCAGACAAACATGACTGACCTGTCGCGTTTCGCGATCCATACCTTCACGACGAAGCCTTGGCCCTTCGAAACCGCGGTGGCCAAATACGCCGAAGCGGGCATTTCGGGCGTCTCCGTATGGAAGGAAAGCATCGAGGGCATGGCGCCGGCCAAAGCCGCCGCCCTCCTTCGCGGCGCCGGCCTCGCGGCCGTCTCCATGGTGAGGGGAGGCTTCTTCCCCGCGGCATCCGAGGACGAACGCCGCCGCAAAATCGCCAGCAACATCGCCCTCATCCACGCCACCGCCGAGCTCGGCGCTCCCAACATCGTCCTCGTCTGCGGCGCCGACCCGCGCGTCCCCCTCGATACGGCGAGGTGCCAGGTGGAAGCCGGCATCGAGGCTATCCTGCCCGAAGCCGAAAAATCGGGCCTCAGGCTGGCCATCGAGCCCCTCCACCCCATGTACGCCGACACGAGATCGGTCGTGAACACCATGGCCCAGGCCAACGATATCTGCGTGAAAATCGGCCACCCCGGCTTGGGCGTCGCCGTCGACGTCTACCACACCTGGTGGGACCCCCAACTGGAAGCGGAAATCGCCCGCTGCGGAAAAATGGGCAAGATATTCGCCTTTCACGTCTGCGACTGGAGAAGCCCCACGGTGGATCTCCTTAACGACCGCGGCCTCATGGGCGAGGGCTGCATCGACATCCCGCGCATCAGGGGCTGGGTGGAGAAGGCCGGCTTCGCCGGTTTCGTCGAAGTGGAAATATTTTCGAACCGCCTTTGGGCGATGGACCAGGACCTGTTCCTCGGGATGATCGCGAAGGCATGGAAGGAGAAGGTATGAGCGGCAAAACCATAAAAGTGCTGATGAACGGCGTGACAGGGCGCATGGGGACGAACCAACATCTCGCGCGATCGATCCTGGCGATACGCGAGCAGGGCGGCGTCAAGCTGCGCGACGGAAGCTACCTCGTGCCCGAGCCTGTCCTTGTGGGTCGCGACGAGCGCAAGCTCGCCGCCCTCGCCAAGACCTATGGGGTGGCGAACTACACTACCGACCTGGACGCCGCCCTCGCCGATCCCACCAACGAAATCTATTTCGATTCGCAGACAACCGCCCAGCGCACGGTCGGCATCAAGAAGGCGATAAAGGCGGGAAAAGCCATCTACTGCGAAAAGCCGACGGCCACGACGGCGGCCGAAGCCCTCGAGCTTTATACTCTCGCCCGGGCGGCCGGAGTCAAGAACGGGGTTGTCCAGGACAAGCTCTGGCTGCCCGGTCTTCTCAAGCTCAAGTATCTCATCGACACGGGCTTTTTCGGCAAGATCCTCTCCGTGCGGGGCGAATTCGGCTACTGGGTTTTCGACGGCTACGATCAGCCCTGCCAGAGGCCTTCATGGAATTACAGGAAGGAAGAGGGCGGCGGCATCATGATCGACATGTTCTGCCACTGGCGCTATGTCATCGACAATATCTTCGGCGAAATCAAATCCCTCTCGGCCCTCGGCGCGACTCATATCGATAAGCGCCTGGACGAGAAGGGCGCGGAATACGCCTGCACGGCCGAGGACGCGGCCTATGGCACCTTCGAGCTGAAGAACGGGGTGATTTGCCAGTTCAACTCATCCTGGGCGGTGCGGGTAAGGCGCGACGACCTTCTCACCCTCCAGGTGGATGGGACGAAGGGCACGGCGGTCGCGGGCTTGCGCGAATGCCATGTCCAGGGCGAGGCCATGACGCCGAAGCCTGTCTGGAATCCGGACATCCCGAGCCCGATCGACTATTATGAGAATTGGGCGAAACTGCCGGTGAGGGATGTGGCGGACAACGCGTTTAAAGTGCAGTGGGAAAAATTCCTCCTCCATGTGGCCCAAGACGATCCCTTCCCCTGGGACCTCCTCGCCGGCGCCAAGGGCGTCCAGTTGGCCGAGCTTGGCCTCGAAAGCTGGAAGACAAGGCGCTGGGTGGACCTGTCGCCGCTCATTTAAAAGAGAACAGGTTTTTCTTGACAGATTGATGCTGCCCCCCTACCATTCAAGGCGTAACGTTTCAATACTTTTCGCTGGAGGCAGCCATGAAGAAAATCGCCCTTTTGCTCGCGTCTCTCATGTTGATTTGCGTGCTTATTCCCGCCGCGGCCAAGCCGGGGCAAACCGTCGTCGTTTATTCCAGCGTCGATGAAGTGAACGCCAAGAAAATCCTCGACGCCTTTACCGCCGACACGGGCACCGCCGTCCAGTTCGTGCAGCTTTCCTCCGGCCCCGCCTATGCCAGGATAAAGGCCGAATCCTCCAATCCCCAGGCTGATGTTTGGTTCGGCGCGCCCAGCGAGAACCACATCATCGCCAAAGAGGAAAAACTAACCGTGGCGTACAAGGGCCCCAACTTCGACAAGCTGGGCAAGGAATTCAAGGATCCCGACGGTTACTGGAGATCATTCTACATGAACCCGATGGCCTTCGCCGTCAACAAGGAAGTCCTTGGTAGGATCGGCGCTCCCAAGCCGATGAGCTGGGCCGACCTCCTCAATCCGGCGTACAAGGGACAAATCCAGATGCCCTCCCCGCAATCTTCGGGCACGGCCTACAACGTCGTCGCCTCCCTCGTCGTTCTCATGGGCGAGGAAAAAGCCTATGACTACATGAAAAAACTCGCGCCTAACGTCCAGACTTACACTTCCTCTGGCACGGCGCCCTCGAAGGCGGTCCAGGTGGGGCAGTGCGCGATCGCCCTGCAATTCACGCCCGCTTTCTTCGAAGCCATCGAGAAAGGCTTCCCGGTCGAGGTTGTCTTCCCGAAGGAAGGCGTCTGGTTCGAGGCACCCGCGGTATCCATCCTCAAAGGAGCGAAAAATCCCGAAGCCGCCCAATCTCTCATCGATTGGCTCAGCTCGGTGAAAGGCCAGAGTATCTTTACCGAAAAGCAAACGTACTTCTACCCCGTGGTCGCCGGGGCGAAGCTTGGGGCTGGCATGCCCGCTTTCGAATCCCTAAAGACGATCGACGTCGATCCGATCTGGGCGGGAGAGAACAAGAAGCGCCTCGTGGAGCGTTGGGTCCAAGAAGTCCTTTCCGCCAAATGATCGCGGCCTGACATCGTGACCGAATCCCGATCCTCGCGGGCAATCGGCGCCTTCAGGCGGATTGCCCGCGATCCTTTATTGCTGATAATCTCCATCGCCACGCTGCTGTCGCTCATCGTCTTCGTCGCCTACCCGCTTTTAAGCGTGTTGATCCAGAGCCTCAAAACCGATGGCGGCTATTCGCTCGCGACCTACATCGACGTGGCGAAATCGGCCTATCTTCGCAAGGCTTTCTACAACAGCCTCATGATGAGCGCGCTGACGGCCCTCGCGGGAACGTTGATCGGCTTCGCCTTCGCCTTCGCCGTGACGAGGGCGAATGTTCCCTTGAAAAGGCTCTTCAATATCATCGCGGTGATCCCCATCGTCTCCCCGCCCTTTATCGGCGCCCTCGCCATCATCATGCTCTTCGGCAACAACGGGCTTGTCACCTGGAATCTCCTGAAAATAAACAACTTCCCGATCTACGGTTTCAACGGGCTTTTCCTGGCCCAGGTGGTGACCTTTTTCCCCGTGGCCTATATGACGATGAAGGGCGTCCTCGAGTCCATGAATCCCGTTCTGGAGGATGCGGCGCTCAACCTCGGCGGATCGCGGTTCAAGGTGTTCGCCCGCGTCACCCTCCCCCTCGCCGTTCCGGGCATCGCGAGCTCCATTCTTCTGCTTTTCGTCGAAACGTTGGCCGACTTCGGGAACCCCCTCATTCTCGCCGGAAGCAAGTTCCCCGTCCTCTCCGTCCAGGCATACCTTCAGATCGTCGGCATGTACGATCTCCCGAAAGGCGCGGCGATATCGGTTTTTCTCCTTGTGCCCTCGGTCATAGCCTTCTACCTGCAGCGCGCCATGGTGAGGCGCAAGAAATATACGACGGTGACGGGCAAGCCCCAGGCCTCATCGGGCAAGATCGTGAGTCCGGGCGCGAGGGGCGCTCTTTTCGCTTTCTGTCTCGCCATTTCCCTTCTTGTGGGATTGATCTATTTCTCGATCCTCCTGGGTTCCCTCGCCAAGGTATGGGGCTATGACCATCACCTCACGCTTGACCACTACAAGTTCGTGTTCGGCGTCGGCTTCAAGGCGGTGCGCGATACCCTGATGATCGCGGGCATCGCGACGCCGATCGCTGGGCTTTTCGGAATGGTCATCGCATTTTTGGTCGTGAGGACGAAGGTACCCGGCAAGAAGCTCATTGGAACCCTGAGCATCCTGAGCTTCGCCGTTCCCGGCACCGTCATCGGCATCGGCTATATCCTGGCCTTCAATCACAAACCCCTCGCCCTCACGGGAACCCTCTCCATCCTCCTTTTGAATTTCGTGTTCAGGTATATTCCCGTGGGAATCGAATCGGGAACGGCTATCCTTCAGCAAATCGATCCTTCCATCGAGGAAGCGGCGGTGGACTTGGGCGCGGACGCCCGCCGCACCTTTTCGAAAATCACCTTGCCCATGATCGTTCCCGCGTTTTTTTCGGGTCTCGTTTTCGCCTTCGTGAGGGCGATGACGGCGGTGAGCGCGGCTATTTTCCTGGTTTCGTCCCGATGGAATCTTATGACCGTGCATATTATGTCCCAGGTGGAGTCGGGCAATCTGGGGGCCGCGGCCGCCTACAGCGTCCTGCTCGTCCTCATCGTCGGCGCGGCGATAAGCCTCATCCGCTTGATTCTAAAGGCAAGATACGGCCGCTTCGGCGGCAACATGCTTCATTTCTGAGGAGAATCCATGAGCGTGCGACTCGTGAACATATCGAAGGAATTCGCCGATCCGGAACGCGCCGGCGGCTTGATGCTAGCGGTGCGGGATATGAACCTCGAGATAGGGGAGGGCGAATTCGTCACACTCCTCGGGCCTTCGGGCTGCGGCAAAACAACCACCTTGCGAATGGTGGCCGGCTTCGAGATTCCCACGAAGGGCGAAATCTGGATTAGCGACGAGATGGTGAACGATGTGCCGCCGAACAAGCGCGACACGACCATGGTGTTTCAAAGCTACGCGATATTCCCCCACATGTCGGTGGAGCAGAACGTGGGTTTCGGGCTGGAATTAAAGGGAAGGCCCAAGGCCGAGATCAGGGAGGAGACGGCGAAGGTAATGGAGGTGATGGGGATCACCGAGCTGGGGAAACGGAGGCCCGACCAGCTTTCGGGCGGCCAGCAGCAGCGAGTGGCTCTGGCCAGGGCCGTGGTGAACAGGCCGCGAGTGCTGCTTTTCGACGAGCCGCTTTCCAATCTCGACGCGAAACTCAGGGAAACCATGCGCGTGGAAATACGGCGTATCCAACAAACCTTCGGGATCACGAGCATCTATGTCACCCATGACCAGGCTGAGGCGATGACGGTATCTGACAGGATCGTCGTCATGGAAAAGGGGCTCGTGATGCAAGTGGGCACGCCCTTCGAGATATATTCCAGGCCCAACTGCCGTTTTGTCGCCGATTTCATCGGCAAGGTTAACGTATTTCCGGTAACCGTGACCGCCATGGACGGCGATATTAGGGTGCGCGATCCCCGTGGCATGGAAATCCCGGCGGGCAGCGCCGACGCGGGGGTGAAGACGGGGGGCGATGCTTTGCTTATGGTGCGGCCGGAATCCTTGCGCTTGGGCGAGGCGGCGCGCGAATCGGAAGGCGGCGGAAGGGCTGGGGGAGAGGCTTTCGGCGAGGGCCTGGTAACAAAGGCTGTCTATCTCGGTTCGGTGATCGAGTATGAGATTGACGCAGGCTACGAAAAGCCGCTCATGGCCATTTCGCACGATCCAATCAACGGCGAATTCTACAAAGTTGGAGACCGCCTGCCTTTTTCATTCTCGAAAAAGGCAGCTCACGTTTTGCCGAAGCGTTGACCTTAGAATCCCGCGTCCTCGTTCATGAGGATGATCTTGACGCGTCCCGGCTGCACTTCGCGGTTGAAAATCAGAACCTTCGAAGGATAGCTGCTGAAGGAATCGGGCAGGCCGTAGGCTTTGCGCGCGCGGACGCTCTCCTGGGGAACGACGTGCTCGACAAGACGATTCCAGGCCTCATCCAGGTTTTTGACGATCTTCTTCACGCTGACGACGAAAATCGCCGTGCCCGCCCCATAGGCGTAGGCGGGTATCTGGCTTCCCGTGAGGGAGGCGACGAGGAATTTGCCATCTTGGGTGAGGGCATGCACGGAGCCTACCGAGACATCGGGCCCCGCCCCCAGCTTGCGCATCTCCCGGCCTTGCGTCTTCATGTCCATCGAGACTAGCTTGGCCCTGACCGCGTCGTAGGCGCCAGACTCGTTGATGGCGGAGGCGATGCCCGTCGCCTCGAGCGTCATCGAGGGCATGGTGAACACCTCAGCTTTTGCCGGGATAAGCTCGAGCGCCTTCCGCTTCGCCTCTCCCTTGTTCGCTACGATAGTTACTTCAAAGCCGTTGGCCCTGAGAGCCTCGGCTGTCTTCTCGATTACTTCCTCGGAGGGCAGATCATTCCATGAACTCATTGTGATCTCCTTATGATCATTTGTAATTTTTAATATATAAAATTCTCGATATTTAGACAAATCGGAAAGCTCAGACCTTTCGGACGAAGCTGGCGGGAATGCTTTCCCAGGCGTATAATAGCGAAGAAATAGCAAAAACGGCTCAGGAGAACACGATGTCAGCGCAAACACACAGTCAGACAACCAATTTCATATGGAGCATATGCAACCTTCTCCGCGGGCCGTATAAACGCAATGAGTATCGCAAAGTTATCCTTCCCCTCACGGTCTTGCGGAGATTCGACTGCATCCTCGAACCGACGAAGGGCAGGGTTCTCGCGGAACTCGAAGCGCTGAAAGGCAAGTCCGAGAACATCGTCAGCGCGAAACTGCGGGAGATAACGGGCGTTCCCTTTTATAACGCGTCGAAATTGACGTTCAATAAGCTTCTCGATGACCCGAACCAAATCGCGCTGAATCTCAACAGCTACATCAATGCGTTCTCGCCCAATGTCAGACACATCTTCGAGCGTTTCGACTTCGGCGTCCAAATCAGCAGAATGAATGAGAAAAACCTGCTCTTCAACGTGATAAAGCAATTCGCCTCGGGCGAAATCGACCTTTCCCCTTCGAAAATCGACAGCATGCAGATGGGCTATATCTTCGAGGAACTTATCAGGATAGGGGCCGAGCAATCGAACGAGGAAGCCGGAGAGCATTTCACCCCCCGAGAGGTGATAAAGCTGATGGTCAATCTCCTTCTTTCTTCCGAAACCGATCTGCGGAAGAGCCATGTCGTGAAAACGATCTACGACCCGGCTTGCGGCACCGGCGGCATGCTTTCCGTGGCCGAACAATATATCCGGAAGCTGAATACCCAGGCTCATCCCATTCTGTACGGACAGGACCTGAACGACGAAGCCTACGCGGTCTGCCGCGCCGACATGCTGATAAAGGGGGAAGACCCCGAGAACATCAAGCCCGAAGACAGCTTCGAGAAAGATGGCTTTCCCAGGGAACGGTTCGACTACATGCTCGCGAACCCACCCTTCGGCGTGGAGTGGAAGCAGCAGCAGAAATTCATCGAAAACGAGGCTGAAAAACTAGGCTACGATGGCAGATTCGGCGCCGGGCTCCCGCGAATCAACGACGGTTCGTTCCTCTTCCTGCAGCATATGATTTCGAAGATGCGGTCGCCGGAAGAAGGCGGCAGCCGCATCGGTATCGTATTTAACGGCTCCCCACTTTTTACGGGCGACGCGGGAAGCGGCGAATCCAACATCAGGCAGTGGATCATCGAGAACGACTGGCTGGAAGGCATCGTGGCCTTACCGGATCAGCTTTTCTATAATACGGGAATATCGACCTACCTTTGGATCATCACCAATCGCAAGGAAAAACAGCGCAGAGGAAAAATCCAGCTCGTCGACGCCCGAGAATTCTACGTCAAAATGCGCAAGAGCCTTGGGAACAAGCGTAACCAGATCGGGGACGGCGAAGAGAATCGTCCGGACCAGATCGCGGAAATCGCCAAAATCTACGGTAATTTCAAGCATGATGAAACGCGGCTTATCGAAATCGAGGGAGCGAAGAAACAGGTGATCGTCTCGAAGGTTTTCGACAACGCCGATTTCGGCTACAGCAAGATCACCGTGGAACGCCCCTTGCGCCTGAATTTCCAGACAAGCGCCGAGCGCGTCGCCCGACTGGATGACATCCGCGGATTCCGGACTATCGCCGAAAGCCTCAAGAAAAACGACGTTGCGCGGCAAGAGGAAATCGACGCGGGGCTCGAGCGTCAGAAGGCTATCAAGTCGATGCTTTCCGATCTAGGAAAGACCACGAAGAATAAGGTTTTCAAGGATCGAAAGGCCTTCCTGAAAGAGCTAAAAGCCATCGAGCATAATGCGGATCTGCGTCTCTCAGCCCCGGAATTGAAAGCGGTGCTGGAAGCCTTGGGCGAAAAGGACGAGACCGCGGAAATCTGTCGCGATGCCAAGGGCAATCCCGAGCCAGACGCCGATCTGCGCGATACCGAGAATGTGCCGCTCAAGGAAAATATCGATGAGTATTTCAAGCGCGAGGTTCTGCCCCACGTGCCCGACGCCTGGATCGATTACGGCAAGACCAAGGTTGGCTACGAGATACCCCTGAACCGCCAGTTCTACCGCTACGAGCCGCCCCGACCCCTGGAAGCCATCGAGGCCGACATCAAGACGCTGGAGTCCGAGATCCTCTCGATGCTCGCCGACATCACCGGAAGCGCGGAAGGCTCGAAATGAAGCGGAAAGCATATCCGAACTACAAAGCTTCCGGCGTGGAGTGGCTGGGGGAGGTGCCGGAACATTGGGGTGTGAAGAAAGTACAATTTCTTTCACAAAGAAGTGAAGGTGGCGTATGGGGAGAGGAGCCAAATTTTAACGAGACAGACACAATTGTTTTGAGATCGACAGAACAGACAGTGGATGGTTTTTGGAAGATAGAAGAACCAGCGTTAAGATCTTTAGATAATTATGAAAAAAGAAAAGCATTGCTTATTGCTGGGGACCTGCTGGTTACGAAAGCAAGCGGCAGTGATTTTCATATTGGCAAAACAACAATCGTCAGTACCGATATAGAAAAGAGAGGCTGCTGCTATTCAAATTTTATGCAGCGAATAAGGCTCAATTTTTCGGAATATCCTCGATTTGTATGGTACTTTTTTAATAACTCCATAGTAAGGGAGCAGTTTCAATACTATTCGAATACTACAACAGGTTTGCAAAACCTGAATCCTTCGTTGATTGGCAAAGTTTTACTTTCTTTGCCCCCCTCCTCCGAGCAACAATCCATCGTCGCCTATCTTGATCGTGAGGTAACCAAGATCGATTCGCTCATCGCGAAAAAGCAGCGCTTGTTGGCGCTATTGGCTGAACGGCGTACCGCGCTCATTTCCAAAGCAGTTACCAAGGGCCTGGACTCGAAGGTGAAAATGAAACCATCGGGCGTGGAGTGGCTGGGGGAGGTGCCGGAACATTGGAATACGATTAGATTAAAACATCTCTGTCAAATACGTTATGGCATCGGTGAGCCACCTGAGTATGTTGAGGATGGAGTTCCATTAATACGTGCGACAAATATCAATGAAGGAAAAATTGAAACTAAAAATCTAGTAAAAGTCGATCCCAAAGACATTCCTTATAGTCGAATTGTATGGTTGAAAACTGGCGATATAATAGTAGTTCGAAGTGGTGCCTATACTGGCGATTCTTCTATCATCTCAGAAGAATTCTCTGGATCTATAGCAGGCTTTGATATGATTTTATCATGCACTAAAGTATTCTCAAAATTCATTTCTTATGGATTATTGAGCAAGTATTTAAAAGATGGGCAAATTTATCTGCAAAAATTGCGCGCTGCTCAACCGCATCTCAATGCTGAAGAACTTGGGGAGTGTCTAGTTTTTTTCCCCCCTCCTCCCGAGCAGCGATCCATCGCTGCCTATCTCGACCGCGAAACGGCCAAGATCGACGCGCTCTCCGCCAAGGTTGAGACAATCATCGAACGATTGAAAGAATACCGGACTGCACTGATCAGCGATGCGGTGACAGGGAAGGTCGACCTGCGGGAGGCTGTATGAGCATACCGGATACTTATTCCTGGAGAGAAATTGTCATTTATAGCGCTCCCGATGAGGGCATCAAAACCGCTGAGTTTACGGAGACGGCAACTTGCGCAAAATTTACACAAGTTCGACAGGAAGGAGCGAGAATAGTGAGCCGGGAGCTGCTCGGCTACAATAGAGGGCAAGCATGAACCTGGATCAACGGCAATTGCGGGAATTACTGATTGGCTTCCGCATGAAAAAGTCCGAAAACGAAGTCTTTGAATTCAAGGAAGCCAAGAGAAATTTCAGCTTCGGCGAGATGGGAAAATATTTCTCAGCACTTACGAATGAGGCCAATCTCAACAACGAGAAATACGCCTGGCTCATTTTCGGAATCCGCGACAAGGATCATTCGATTGTGGGGAGCCAGTACCGGAGTAATCGTTCCGACCTTGACAGCTTGAAAGGGGAAATCGCCTGCAAGACGACAAATCGCATAACGTTCATTGAAATTTATGAACTGATGGAGCCAGAGGGAAGAGTCGTGCTATTCCAAATCCCCGCGGCTCCCCGAGGGATACCGATATCGTTTGAAGGGCACTATTACGGCAGGGATGGTGAGGCACTGGCGCCCCTGAATCTTGAAAAGATCGAGCGGATTCGGTCCCAATCCGCGGCACATGATTGGAGCGCCGGCATAATTCCTGACGCAAGCCTCGATGATCTTGATCCCCAAGCGCTGGCTGTCGCAAGGGCGAATTTCAAGAGCAAATTTCCGGACAAGGCTTTGGACGTTGAAGGCTGGGATGATATAACCTTCTTGAATAAAGCCAAACTGACCAATAAAGGGAAAATAACGCGGACAGCGATTCTTCTGCTCGGGCGTGAAGAATCCGAACACTACTTGAATCCCTCCGAAGCAAAAATAAGATGGGTTCTCAAGGACCTTTCCAATAACGACAAGGATTATGAAATTTTTTCGCTTCCCTTTCTCCTGACCATCGATAAAGTGAATTCAAAGATACGCAATCTCAAATACCGTTATCTAAAGGAAGGCACTTTGTTTCCCGACGAAGTCCTCAAGTACGAACCATTCATTATCCGCGAAGCGCTCAACAATTGCATCGCGCATCAGGACTATCAGAAAAGCGGAAGGATAAACGTCATCGAAGTCGAGGACGAAGAGTTGATTTTCACCAACTATGGTTCATTCATTCCTGGATCCGTGGAAAAAGTAGTCATTGAAGACGCTCCCGAAGAGCAATATCGAAATCCTTTCCTTGTCACGGCGATGTTCAATCTAAAAATGGTGGACACGGCCGGCGGCGGGATAAGAAAGATGTTCGGCTTCCAAAGGGATAGGTTTTTTCCCATGCCGGAATACAACATCGGCGACGCAAAGGTAAAAGTGACGTTTATCGGGAAAGTCCTGGATATGGCTTTTGCCCGCGTACTCGCCAAGAATCCTTCTTTATCGCTGTATGACATAATGTTATTGGACAAGATTCAGAAAAAAAAGACCATTACCGATGAAGCAGCCCGGCATTTAAGAGAACTTGGATTGATCGAAGGTCGACGCCCAAGCTACTTCATTTCCTCGAACCTTGCCGCCAGTACTTCGGATGATACTCTAAAGGCTCAGTATGTGAAGCAGCGCGGCTTCGATGATGAGCATTACAAAAATATGATCGTAGAGTACGTAAAAACCTATGGGTCAGCGACCAGAAAAGATGTTGATCTGCTCCTTTTGGATAAGCTGCCAGATGTTTTGAGCGACAAACAAAAAAGTAATAAAATTAGTAATCTCTTAGGAGCATTGCGCAAATGTGGGAAGTTAAAAAATTATGGCACAATGAATAAACCTAAATATCTTCTCATGATTTTATGAGAACTTTATGAGAACTTACGAGTAATTATGAGAACTTACGAGACTTTACGAGACAAAGGGGCGGCCATGAAAGCGACGACTGAGAAGGCCTTTGAGGCGTACATTCAGGAGACAATGGCCTCGCGCGGCTGGATCTCGGGCTCGAACCAGCTCTGGGATAAGAACAAGGCCCTATTCCCCGAGCATGCGATTGCTTTCATCAAGGATACGCAGCCGCAACTCTGGTCGCGGATGGAAAGGCTCCACGGAAGCGAACTCCCCGCGAAGCTGATCAAAGCCCTCATGGATGAGCGCGAGATTAAAGGCACGCTGTTCGTCATTCGTCATGGCTTTAAACTCAATGGGGAGGTGTTCAAGCTTGCCTATTTCAAGCCGGCGCATGGACTCGTAGAGGAAGCCGTGGCGCTATTCTCGAAAAATACGCTCTATGTCACTCGTCAGGTCGCTTGTCATCCCGCCGATTCCAGTACGGTCGATATGTTGCTCTCGCTCAACGGGATTCCGATTGCCACCATCGAAATCAAGAATCCTTACACCGGACAAACCTGGAGGGACGCGGTTGCCCAATATATTCGCAATAGAGATCCGCGTGCGCCGCTCTTCCGGTTTACGAAAGGCGCCGTCGTTCACTTTGCCATCGATCCCGACGAAGTCCATATGGCCACCCGCCTCAACGGAGACAAGACCTATTTTCTGCCCTTCAACCGTGGCAGCGCTCCCGGCGAAATCGACTGCGGCAAGGGCAATCCGCAACATCCATCGGGGCATCGCACGGGATACTTCTGGGAAGAGGTGCTCGAGCGGGAAAGTTTCCTCGATATCGTCGGCAATTTTATCTTTCTGGAGACGAAAGAAGAAACGATCGACGATGGGGCCGGCGGCCGAAAAAAGGTGACCAAGGAAACCATGATCTTTCCGCGCTACCACCAGCTCGACGCTGTTCGCGCGCTGATTCGAAGCGCGACGGTCGAGGCGGCGGGCAATAATTATCTGATCCAGCATTCCGCCGGCAGCGGAAAGACCAACAGCATTTCCTGGCTTTCGCATAGGCTTTCAAGCTTGCATACAGCGGCTGATGAAAAAATATTCGATTGCGTGATCGTCATCACGGATCGCAGGGTGCTCGACAAGCAACTGCAGGACGCCATCTATCAGATTGAGCATGCTCAAGGGGTCGTCAAGGCGATCGATAAAAGTTCGCGTCAGTTGGCTGAGGCTCTCGTGGACGGCACCAAGATCGTCATCACGACCCTGCAGAAATTTCCCTTCATTCTGCAAGGGCTGCTGCATATCGCCGGAGCCGATAATCCTGACAATCCCGATGATGCATCGATCGCGCGCGCAAAAGAATGGCAGGACGCCATAGCGGCCCGAACCTACGCGGTGATCGTCGACGAGGCTCATTCCAGCCAGACGGGAGAAACCGCCCGTGAGCTGAAGCGCATTTTGGGCGCGGGAATGGCTACGGGTGTCGATTCTGAAAACAATGAAGAGAATGGCTTCGACTGGGAAGACGGCCTCAACCAGGTGATGGAATCGCGCGGAAAGCAGAAAAACATGAGCTTCTTCGCTTTTACTGCCACGCCAAAGGGGAAGACCTTGGAGCTTTTCGGCAGGATAGGAACGAGCGGCAAGCCTGAGGCTTTCCATACCTACTCCATGAAGCAGGCGATCGAGGAAGGCTTTATCCTGGATGTGCTGCGGCGCTATACCACCTACAAGACCTACTTCAAATTAGTGAAGAGCGTCGAGGACGATCCCGCTATGCCGAGCAAAAAGGCCCGGAAAAAACTCGGCAAATTCATGGCCCTTCATCCCTACAATATCGAGCAGAAAACCGAGATCATTGTCGAGCATTTCAGGGAGCATGTGCGGCATAAGCTCAACGGGCGCGGAAAGGCCATGGTCGTCACCGGCTCCCGGCTCCATGCCGTGCGTTATATGCTCGCTTTCCAGAACTATATTGAAGAGAATCACTACACCGATATTCGGCCTCTCGTCGCCTTCAGCGGCACGGTGCGGGATCCCGAGAACGAGAAGGACTACACCGAGCCTTCGATGAATATTGATGTCGTGACCGGCAAGAATATCCTTGAAAAGCAGCTGCCCGACAAATTCGATTCATCCGATTATCAGGTGCTCCTGGTAGCTAACAAGTACCAGACGGGCTTCGACCAACCGCTACTCTGCGCGATGTATGTCGATAAGCGGCTCGATGGGGTTCAGGCGGTTCAGACACTCTCGCGGCTGAATCGGATGACTTCGGGGAAAGAGCTTCCTTTCGTCCTCGATTTCGTCAACGAGGCGGATGACATATATATGGCTTTCAAGCCGTATTATGCGGTAACAACGCTGCAGGAGCCATCAAATCCGGGCAATCTCGAGAAGTTGAAGCATGAGCTGAATGAGTATCAGGTCTATTTATGGTCGGAAGTCGTGGGGTTCTGTCATGTTTTCTATCTCCCTCACTACAAACAAACACCATCGGACCATGCGCGTATGGAGAAGATGGTTCAGCCCGCTATAGATCGCTTCAAAGCTCTCGACGAAGAGAAAAAAGAGGCCTTCTATGAAAAAATCACGGCCTACGCAAATCTCTATTCATTCATCAGCCAAATACTTCCCTATTGCGATCAGGAACTCGAGATGTTGTACAGCTATGCGCGGCATCTGATCCCGCACCTCGATTACGGCGAAAATGGCGTTATCCCACACCCCGAAAAAGACGTCGCGCTCCAGTACTATCGCCTTGAGAAAGTAATGTCCGGTTCGATCGTATTGGAAGAGGGAGACCAGTATGGAGTCAAATCGCCCACGGCGGTCGGCACCGGGAAAACCATTGACGAAAACAAGCCGCTTTCCGAGATAATCCAGGCGCTGAACGATCGGTTTGGCACCGACTTTTCCGAAGAGGACAGGCTTTTCTTTGAACAGATCAAAGAAAAGGCTTCCAAGGATGAGCGCATCATTCAAACGGCCAAGGCTAATTCCCTCGACAAGTTCGAGCTTGGCATAAAGGCAATCATCGAGTCGCTGATGATGCAGCGAATGTCGGAAAACGACGGCATCGTGACGAGGTACATGGATGACAGGAGTTTCCGGAAAACCGTCTTCCCGATTCTCGCGAAAGAGATATATAAAAGCATTTTGGAGAAGGAAATCGAAGCATGATCGACGAGTCGAGCGCCATTTACCAAATATTCCTGAGAAACTTCACGCCCGAGGGCACTTTCGCCGCGGCCGTTCCCCGTCTCGCGGGGGTCGCGGCCATGGGCTTCGACTGGGTCTGTCTCACGCCGATCCACCCCATCGGCGAGGTGGCGCGGAAGGGCACCCTAGGGAGCCCCTACGCGATCAAGGATTACCGTACCATCGATCCTTCGCTCGGGGCGATAGACGATTTCCGCGCTTTTTTGGCCGCCGCCCACGGTCTCGGGCTCAAGGTGATGATGGATGTGGTGTTCAACCACACGTCGCCCGACTCGGTGCTGGCTCGCGAAAACCCCGAATGGTTCCTGCGGGAGGGCGCTGCCGGGACTCTAGGGCGCAAGTGCGCGGACTGGTCGGACGTTGTCGACCTGGATTATGGCTCATCGCCCCAGCTTTGGGTGGAGCTTATGTCCATCCTGGTCGGCTGGAGGGAGGAGGGCGTGGACGGGTTCCGCTGCGACGTGGCTTCCCTCGTGCCGGTGGATTTCTGGAAGCAGGCCAGGCAGCGCGTGAATCAATACGATCCGGGCCTGCGACGGGAGCGGTATCCCCTGGTCTGGCTCGCCGAAAGCGTCCATCCGCGCTTCCTGAAAGAGATGCGCGAGGCGGGATGGGGCGCCTGGTCGGAACCGGAGCTGCACGCGGTCTTCGACCTCAGCTACGATTATGACGGATGGGAGCGTCTGGAGAAGGTATGGCGGGGCGAACGCCGAGCCGCTCACTACCTCGACTACCTCTATGTCCAAGAGACCCTCTACCCCAAGGGCGCCAAGAAAATCCGTTTTCTCGAAAACCACGACCAGGAGCGGATCGCGGGGCGTTTTGTGACCCGGAGCCGGTTCGAGGCCTGGACGGTCATGATGCTTTTCATACCCGGCCTCGCCTTCGCGTACATGGGGCAGGAGCTTGCCCTGGAGCGCAAGCCTGAACTCTTTGAAAAAGATCCTGTCGACTGGGCTTCGGGCGACGAATCCTTCCGCGACTATTTCGTGAGCGTGATGGCGGCCTGCCGAGCGGCCAAGCGCGAGGCTCCACGCTTTTCATGGAAAGAGGTGGGGAAAGGCGTCTTTCTGCTTGAGCGCGCCCCCGGCCCCGCGACCGGCGACGCCGATCGCGAAGCGACGAAGTCGCGCCGCTTCGCCGCCCTCGTCAACCTCGAAGGCTGGTCCGCGACGATTAGGTTCGACGAGCCGCTTCGAGGCCGGGACCTTGTCACTGGCGAAACCGGCTCGCTCGAAGGCGAGATCATCGCGCCGGAAAAACCGCTCATTCTCGAAATATTCCCTTGACCCTTACGTTACGTCAGTCTGTATAGTCTCCTCATGGATAGTATCAGCGAACTCGCGGCCGCCGCCGGGGTGACGGTAAGAACCTTGCGCTACTACGACAAGTTCGGTCTCTTGAGCCCTTCGCGCCATAGCGCCTCGGGCTACCGCCTCTACGACGAGTCAGCCGCGCTGAGGCTTCAGCAAATCCTCTTTTACCGGGAACTGGGCTTGCCTCTCGCCGAAATACGGCGATTGCTCGGCGCGCCCGATTTCGACCTTTTGGCGGCCCTCGAATCCCACAGGGCCGAGCTGGGCAAGAGGATCGCGAGGTTGAGGGCCTTGAGCCGCACGGTCGAGAACACGATCGCCTACATGAAAGGAGAGACAAGCATGGGAAAAGCGGGAATTTTCGCCGGCTTCACGCCTGAGGAAGAAGAATTCTATTCGAGGGAAGCTGAGAAAATGTACGACCCGGAGATCGTGCGGGAATCCAACAGGAAATGGAAGAGCTATGGCGCCGCCAGGCAGAAGGAAATTCTCGAGGAAGGCAAGTTGTTGTATATAGATTTTGCTAGAGCTATGGAAGAAAACCGAAGGCTTGAGTCCAGAGAGGTTCAGGCGATAGTGGAGCGCTGGAGAAAGAACCTCGAACACTATTGGAAACCGCAGTTGGACCAACTCGAACCCTTGGCGCGACAGTATTCCGAAGATAGCCGCTTCAAGGAAAACATAGACTCGATCAAGCCGGGGTTGGCGGAGTATATAGGTCGAGCGGTCAGCGTCTATGTCGTCAATAAAAAGGCTTAGATCTCAAGCGCGTTTTTCCCTCGTAGAGAATGAAATATCTCATCCTAACAGTTGGTTTGCGCCAAGACCTTCCTGCCAACTCTGGGCTGTGCGTACTTCTATGGCGTCCCGTTCGTATTCCAGGCGCAGGTCTCCCACAAGCTGGAGGCCGCGCATGCCGTATCTGCCGCAGAAATATGACAGGCCGGCACTAATTTCTCGTTCGCTTGCCTTCACTTCAACGGCGAGGCGGGGGGTATCATCTACAGCTATGAGGAAATCCGTCTCTTTGCCTTCCTTGGTCCGCAGGTAGCTAAGTTCGCGGTGAATTCCATCGGCATCTTCCCTCAGCCAAAGCTCTTTTAGAAGGGAAACGGCAACATGGTTTTCCAGCCGGGCACCGCCATCCTCC
>Ga0172375_10003328_pt1 | contig 24480 bp, 19 predicted proteins | sample LakKiv1m_FD_114537 | JGI IMG/M metagenome (GOLD analysis project Ga0172375, IMG submission 114537) | Freshwater microbial communities from Kabuno Bay, South-Kivu, Congo - kab_092012_11.1m | ecosystem: Environmental > Aquatic > Freshwater > Lake | place: Democratic Republic of the Congo...
AGGCCGGTGGTCGTGGCATTTGAAGTCAAAAATAGTGCGAAAAACCGGATTTTTGCAAATTTATTTTACGACTGTAAATCAATCTGTTACATAATCATAAAATAATTGCTGAATTGCTGTCAAAATAAGTTTTTTCATCCGGTTCTTCATTAAATGCAGCGGCAGTAAGCACAATATTTCCTTCAATGTCGATCAGAGAGCAAGCAATGGCACCAAAACCAACATAATTTTCCCTGATTAGATACGACCTTTCAGTAACAATGTTTAATTCACTGTCAATGATAGCAACCCAAAGACGATCCCTCTCACTGCAATTTCCATCAATGCTATAGGATCCAGTAATGAAATAATTGCCATTATTTAAGACATCTATGGTTGTGAAATAACTGATCGTATCTAGTCGGTCAAAGCTTTTGGTAATATAACTACCGTCTGGTCTAACCTTCAGGATAAATGCATCATAATCAAGCCCAATAAAAGAGCCAATATGGCCGATCATCACAATATTCCCATAGTCATCATTGGCCGCGTTATCTAAAATACAATCCTCCTCTGTATCTAATCCAATTTCAAAGGATGTCTGACTAAAACAATTATTAGCCAACAATATTATTAAAAGTATTTCTATTAATGCACTTTTCATGTATCCTTTTAATCTGATATTAATAATGTATCTGACCTATAACTCAATGGGAGGACCTATGATCTCGATAGCAGCCAAATGCCTTAATGCGTACGTCAGGCTGTTGTTATGGTGAATACATATAACTTCATTAGAAGGATTAACTTTTTGATTACCATCCAAATCACATTCCATAAAAACCCAGTTTGATGGTTTATTCAGATAAATAGGTATTCTAAAATAAATCACTTCCCGTTCGCCATAAAAATGAAAATTCATTTCATCCGGATCAAGACATTTATCCTCCCAAGTAAAGGAGCCGCTTTCATTTTCCTTGTAAAATATAAGCTTTTCACCCATCTCGTTCTCGTATTCATGACCAAACAATACAATTTGCTCAAAAGCACTGTAAGTAAAAATATAACCTGGCGGTGGCGAAACAATCGGCCTGTAAATATTGACCGCTTCCTGTATTTTCTCTGCTGCATCAGTACCAGCATTATTCCACTGGCAGTCACCAGCTTTATCACCATACCACCAGTAATCCTCAGTGCCAAATGGATTCCAATCGCCCTCATTTTCACCAATTACAGATCGCAGGATAATTTCAACCTGACCGTCTGCAGTTTCACCCTTCTCAAGATCAAGTAGTAAAAATCCTTTTTGTGTAAACTCGCATTGGTAATAAAACTGGGTTACAATGTTGATTATTTCGTCAAAAGTGGTTACGACATCATCAAGAAGTACTTCTTCGCTATCGTTCACCCCGATCAATACGATAGTTTTGTTGGTTTTGGTTTTACCATACTTCTCATCAGGAAAACCATAGGTAGCATTAAACAACGATTCAATCTGCCTAATGGCTTCATTGGCATCCATCACTTCACAGCTTTTATAACCTGGGTTATCGTGGATGTATCTCACTTTATCCCTGAATTGGACAAAATTGTCCTGGAAGATTAAATCCTCTGTACTCATTCTTATTTCCTACTTTCCCGTTACATCCTTACCGGCAACATCCTGCTTACTACAGGAATTCAGAATTGAAAATGATAATACAGTAACTACAACTGGAATCAATGTAATGAATCTTACTTTTCTCATACGATTTTAGTTTAAGGTTATTAAGAAATTGTTTTTATTAAGTTGAAATTTAAATGAAAAATTATCCAATATTTCTCCATGCTCAAAACAGAGTGCTAAGCTACATCAAAAAATTAAATAATGCAAGTATTGTGCAATGGATTAACGCTTTCCCGAAATCGGAATAAGCCCAATTTTCAAGTTAACGGTTATATTTTTCAAGTTAACGGCAGGTTTCATTGAACGAACGTATTTGTAAATATTTTGAGGTTTCCTGTAATTTATTTTATTATAAATAAAACGGGTTATAAATAAAAAGGGGCCTTTTTTGCGATCATATTGTTCAAAAAGTTCCCGCCCGCTAAAGCTTACCTTATCGGGAGGAGTTGCTGTAAATATGACTCATACACATAGCTTTATCGGCACCCTTAGCAGATGAGTTTATGTTTCTGAGAAAAAGTTAAAGCCGTTGGGAATAACACCCCATTATTTTATTTTCTGTTTCAGATCGGTGAGGATGTCTTCGAAGCCTTTCTGAATTATTGAATCGAATTTTGCGTGAAATTCTTCAAATGCGCCAACAATGATTTTCCCTTCCTGAGTCAGGACAGTGCTTCCCCCATCGGCACCTCCCCTCGTGGGTTTAATCAAAGAGAAACCCAGTTCATTCTCGATACGGCGGAGGTTATCCCAGGTTTTGCGATATGTCAATCCAAGTTTCCTTATTGCATCGTTTAGCGACCCGGTTTCATCGATGGCTCTGAGCAATTCACATTTTTTGTCGCCCAATACACCAACATGTTCGTTCGTTTCTATCCAGATTTTATAGTTTAACTGGAGCTTATCCATTTTTGAGCTCATTTTCCTGAAATTTAATATTTCCAAAATACGATATTAATTGTCGTAATATTCTGGTACTAAACTACAGAAATTTTGTTTTAAATCTGTACTTTTTGTTGAAGTAAAAAATATGGGTGGCAACACAATCAGGTCTGTCTTTTCATTTTTTCAGGTCTAAAAAAACCAACTCCCTCAAGTTTTGGGTATTTTTGTCATCAGGTTTTAAAGATGCTGATATTTTATTTGATGGCTGCATTCAAATCTAAATGCTGGTAAATATTAAATGCAGAAGTAATTTCTTTACTGGTATTTTTTAATTATTTTTATCGAAGATGCAACCTTTCAATGTATTCCGCACCTAATGGTTGAAAAGCATGGACGAAAATAAATTGATCATAGCTTGCAAAAGAGGCGAAGTTTCGGCTTTGAAGATTGTATATGAACGTTATTATTCGCTGATGTACGGGGTTTGCCTGCGATATTTAAAAAATGTAACAGATGCGGAAGATTTGGTTCAGGAAGGTTTTATGAAAATTTTTAAAGACATAGGTTCATTTAAGGGAAAAGGTTCTTTTGAAGGCTGGATGAAAAAAGTTATGATTAACAATGTGTTGGCATATTTAAGGAAACATAAAAATGAATTTGTCTCTCACGACATCGATTCAATTGCAGAAGATGAAATGGATGCGTTTGAAGAAGAAGAATTAACCATTGAAAATCAAATTAGAAATACTGATTTTACCAGAGAGGAATTGATCGGAATTATTCAAAGTTTGCCACAAGGTTACCAGCAAGTTTTAAACCTATTTGTTGTTGATGAATTTAAACACCAGGAAATTGCCACCGTGCTCAATATCAGCGAAGGAACATCCAAGTCGCAACTGAACAGGGCAAGAAAACTGGTAAAAAAAAGACTTTTCGACAAAGTACTCGAAAAGGAAGCCATTAGGGCAAAAAATGATGTAATTTAAGATTTGACCGTTAAACTTCAAGATCATGGAAGACAGAAACAAATATATTGACCAAAAGCTCAGGGAGTTGGCCGGCTACACACCAAATGTCAAGGCGGATTGGGAGGCTTTTTATTTAAATAATCAAAGTGGTATTGATGTACTGAAATCAGGTACTGTTAAAGGTACGGCTGGCCGGTTGATTGGATCGTCCGGATTTAAATACACAATTATTGCGATTTCGGTAATTGCGGTTTTTGTTGCTGCATATTTTATTACTTCAGATTCAGGATCCAGGAATAATGAAGAAATGAAATTACCCGAGATTCAGATTATCAGGCAAAATGAAGTGATTGTTCCTGTTGAATCCTCTTCTCCGCAAAATATTCCGGCGGAACCGGCAAAAAAAATACTAAAACCGGTTGACGAAACGAATAATTCTATAATTTTAGATTCAAAGATTCAAAATCCGGATAAAGCAAAAAAGGTGATCGATGAAATGAATCAGCCCAAAGTTCCGGAAGTAAAGGAAGCAGTGAAAAAGACTGTAAATGATTCGACAACAAAAAAACCGGTAATCATTAAAAAGACTGTAATTATTCAGGACACGATAAGAATAAAGCGACCGGTGGGGAAATAAAGTTACCGGCCTGGAATTAAAAATAAGGCCGTTTAAGTTAAAAAGAGTTTACGATTTATCGTAAAGTGCTGAAATTGATGGTTGTTAATGATTAGAGTCAACTTTGCCAGCATTCTTGTGGCACTACTAAGTATTCCTGCATTTTATAATACTTGCCAGGCAGGTATTGTTTTGTCGCTATTTGATGATACGCCTTACCAATACCCGGTTGCCGATACGGTTTATGTTTATGACACCGTTTACAGGTACCAGATTGTTTATGATACGGTTTACTATTCCGATTCGGTTTCAGCTTCCGAAAAACTATCCGATAAAGATTCGTTGCTGATACAGCCAGATAGCAGCATTTTTGCGAAACAACGGCTCGCCGGAAGCAAGAACGGCAACAGGAAAGATTCTGCCGACATTATCGTCAAAACTTCATACAGTTCTCATCTGGATTTTAACACCATTGATAAAAACAAGGATGAATTACCGAAATCAGGTCGGATTGAAGAATTGGAAAAGGGTAAAACCCGGAACAATTCAGAAAAACAATCAGACAATGGACAGAAATCCAAAAGACTAATGCGTCTGCCTTTTGTTTTTTTCCTGAAAGACACTTTGTATCGTGCTGATACAGTGGTAATCTTTGAAAACCTTTCGGACACTGTGTTTTATTTTAAGCTTGCTTCTCGGGCCGATACATCTGTTTATCAGCAAACTATCATCGAAAACAGGGAGAATATAGTCGTAGTTAATAAGATGGTTAATATTAAGATACGGAAGAAAAATTATGTCATCGTTGACGATTTGGGCCCTTCGGCTTTCCGTGAATACCTGTTCCGTGATGATCTAAAATATTACCCCATGACCTTTGACCCGACAACAGAAACCCGGAACAAATCGCAGACCGGGGGTTCCAGGAAGAATGTTCAAAAAAATAATTTCAAAACTGGTCGCCCAAGATTATCTCACCTCGACCTGGAAAATTCGGCCAGAATACCGGCAGACAAAGCTATCATGAATTATCCTGTTTTTATCGAAGGTGGAGTTTCATTATTTGTTCCAGAAATAAACTTTGTATCTAAAAATGAAAATTCATTTCATAATGTTGACCTATTAAATAGCAACACTACAGCAAAACTTTCATACGGCATTTCGGCAGGTTTGAAATATTGCCTCCAAAATTTAGAATTTGAGAGCGGGGTGAATTTCGTTCGGCAGAATTTTGAGTATCTTCATCAAAACACCGTTTTTAAAATTGATTCATCGTGGTACTGGAAATATTTCGAAAACCAAAAGTACCACTACGACACAACCTGGTACCTCAACTTAGATACACTTTTGTCAACGGGAGATACGTTGCTCATCCCAAATGTCGATTCGACCATGACATGGTTTACCGATTCGACATCGGTATTAAAATACGATACCGCAAAATCACTGGTTCCCACAAAATATAATTATTCGTTTTCATATCTCGAAATTCCAATTATTGTCAGATATCCGCTGGTAAAGGGCAATTTGTTCTGTAACGCTGCCATCGGTTTGATTCCGTCGTTTTTAATTTCCAAATCAGGTAACATTTTATCCGATCAGAACGATTACATGATCGAAACAGAAGATATTGCATTTGAATACGGATTCAATCTTGCATTTTACGGTGCTTTGGCTGTCGGGTATAAAATAAATGACCGATGTGCTATTCTTACCGAACCATTTATTAAAAGAACAATTATTTCGGGTATGCAAAACGACAGGATTTCGGTGAAAACCAATTCATGGGGCGTCAGAATAAGCATTTCATATCGATTATAACCATCAAAATTAAAATTGAAAATGATACCAAAATTACGAATAGCAGTTTGCATGCTGATGCTTTTCCTTACATCCGGAAAAGCTGTATTTTCCGAAAATTACCATATCGATGGTTATATTTTAGCAGAAAGTGTAAACTTCCCGGTTAATAACCAAATTATTGAAATCAGTGATCAGTTTGGAGCAAACCTTGCTTCGTTTTTAACAAATGACCACGGACTTTATACCGGTAACTTTCAGGTTTCATCAGAATATTCGCACTTTGTAAATGTTCAGTTATCACGTCGTTGCAACGATACAATCCTTTTTTACAACCAGCAAATTCAGCTCAGTAATCCATATCTTACATGCAACTTTTTTGTCTGTGACGAGCGTCCCTGCCATGCAAACTTTAATTACAACCAAAATTCACCGAACAGTCTGTTATTCGAATTTACTGATATCTCGCAAGGCAATGTCAGCGAATGGTCCTGGGATTTTGGCGATCAGACATTTTCAAACGAACAAAATCCGACGCATGAATTCTCACATCCAAGTCATTATCAGGTGAAATTAACCGTTACGGGTTCTAATTGCAACGACACAAGGCAAAAAAGTGTTTTTGCATTTTATGAGGATTGTCTTGCCAGGTTTACTTATGAAAATGTGAATCAGGGCGGTGAAATCATTGTCCAGTTTCATGACGAATCGATCGGAAACATTGATGAATGGTTTTGGGAATTTGGTGATGGTATGACTTCCAATCTTCAAAATCCATCCCATCATTATAATGATTCCGGAGAGTACGAAGTAAAGCTGAGTATTTTTGGTCCCGGCTGTATGAATACAAACCGTCAAACCATTATTTTAAACCCGGTTTCCGGATGTTTTGCTCTCTTCAATTCGGAACAGGTCCATGCCGGTAATTTAAAAGTTTTTTTCACCGACCTATCCATTGGTACAGCCGAAAGCTGGTTGTGGGATTTTGGAGATGGAATGGTAAGTACCCAACAAAATCCGGTTCATATTTACGAAAATGCTGCCAGTTACCAGGTAATTTTTAAAACTTCAGGGCCAAATTGCGACGATACCTTTTCCCGCTTACTACAATTGCTGCAAAGTCCGGCTTGTCTGCCTGATTTCAGTTATCAGCAAAATTCTATCCTGGAGCCGGTCATTGAATTTACTAATCTTACCAATGGAGGCAATCTCGAATTTTTCTGGGATTTCGGTGATGGGTCCACATCAATGGAAACTTCACCTGTTCATCAGTTTCCTTCATCGGGGTTTTATGATGTGACGCTGAAAACCATTGGTTTTGGATGTACTGATTCCCTGGTTAAACCGGTCGAAGTAAAAGCTCCGATTCCATGCGTTGCCGAATTTTCATTTAGTAGTGAAAGTTCGGTAGCACTCGAAATTTTCTTTACAAATGAATCTACTGGAATGATAAACAGCTTTGCCTGGAATTTTGGTGACAATAGTTATTCGAATGATGAAAACCCGGTACATACTTATGCAGAGCCGGGATCCTATATGGTAACCCTACGGATAGATGCCATTGGATGTACAGATTCTATCAATAAAACCGTCAGGATTGATGAACCTGTATTTTGTGCTGCTGTATTTTCGGTTAGCCAGGAATATCCGCAAAGCCGGTTGATTTCATTTATAAATGAATCGGTTGGCAACAATTATTCATCATCATGGGACTTTGGTGACGGATCATTTTCTTCAGAAACGAACCCACAACACGAATACAATGCATCAGGACAGTATGTGATTACGCTTACTATTTCGACAAACGATAATTGCAACGATACGCTCGCACGGATGCTTGACATTCTGCCACCGCTTGTTTTATCGGGAAATGTGTATGCAGGGCCAAATTTGCTGAGTCTGGGAAATGTATTTCTTTATAAAAATGGCGATTCAGGTAATTTAGATTTGTTGGAATATTCTCCTCTGGAAAACGGGAACTTCCAGTTTACCGGATTAAGGCCGGGGAGTTATTTTTTGCAGGCCATCCCCGATTTCAATTTTCCATTTCCAGTTATTCCCAATTATTTCCCTACCTATGCAGGAGAAAGAATAAACTGGTCGGAAGCACAGGTTTTTGAAACCAGTGATCTCCCATCAAATGTTGAAATCGATCTGTTGCATTATGATGATTTTTTTGACGGAAAGGCCTCGATAAGCGGAAAACTCCAATTAATCCAGGGTACTCCTGATTTTCCGGTATTTATTTACCTTACAAGTGAAATGAATAGTTTGAGGAGCTTTAAAATTCTCAGCAGTCAAAGCGAGTTTGAATTTGCCGGTATTCCCTATGGAAGCTACAAGCTTTTACCCGAAAAGGCCGGGAAAAACAGCCAGGCTTTCATTGTGGAACTTACCGAAGAAAGTCCAGAAAGCAAAGGCATCATTTTTAACGAAACCGAGACTTCGATTGTTCCCGATCTGACTGTTATTAACGATCCTGCAAAAACAGCTGTATTTATAAGTCCTGATCCTGCCGATGATTTTGTACTTATCGAATTGAACAATACCTACCAGGGCTGGTACGAAAATATTATACGACTCTTTGCTTCTGACCAGAAGGTTGTAATGAACTACTCATTTTCAGGCAACAGTTTCAAAATAAATGTCTCCGATTTGCGCCAGGGCATTTATGTTTTAGAGTTAAACACCGGTTTCGGAAAGGTTCATAAAAAAATTATTATCCGGCATTGATTTTTTGACGTGACAGATGCAACCTTTTGCATTTTTCGCACCTTGATCATATAGAAAATTAATTTAACAAATTCTAAAATCTATTTTAATTATGAAAAAATTACTACAAACCACATTAGCTCTGGCGCTGATTTTGTTTGGGGTTCAAAACCTGAAGGCTTACGATTTTACGGTAAGCGGACAAATTTTGACTACCCAGGCACAGGTACCTGCTCCTGGAGTAATGGCAATGTTGCACATCCAGGGTACCGGAATCTTCGAATCGACCACATCTGGTGATGATGGTACCTATTCGATTACTGTTGCAGTTGAAGAAGTACCTCAACTCACTTATGAAATAGGGGTTTTTGATATTTGTGCCGGTCATCCGATCGAAAGAAGCGGGATTGTGACGCCTGATGGTGCTGTCGAAAATTTCTTAATTTGTGATTCGACGAACCAGGAATGTCATGCCGATTTCATGTTCCATCACAATTGCCAGAACCCCAATCCGCTTGAGATTGTATTCCAGAATACTTCTCATGGATTTGGATCCATTGTGGCATTTGCCTGGGACTTTGGCGACGGAAATACATCAGATGAAGAGAATCCAACTTATGTTTATGCAGATTATGGAACCTATGACGTATCATTGACCATCACAACCGAAGGTGGTTGTTCCGACACCAGAATCAAAACCGTAGTGATTGAAGACCAAAGCATGAATTGTCATGCCGATTTCATGTTCCATCATAACTTTCAAAGCCCAGATCCGCTTGAGATTGAATTTCATAGCATTTCTCAAGGATTCGGTCCGATTGTAGCATTTGCCTGGGACTTTGGTGACGGAAATACATCAGACGAAGAGAACCCGACCAATGTTTTTGCTGATTATGGCAGCTATGAAGTATCGCTGACGATTACCACAGAAAGTGGCTGTACGGATACCAAAACGAAAACTGTAGTACTCGAAGAAATTATCTGGCCCTGTGAAGCTTCATTTGAGTATCATCAACCCTGGCACAATCCATCAGAAGTTCATTTCATCGACAGATCACAATTCCAGCCGGGAACCTGGTTCTGGGAATTTGGTGATGGTGAAACTTCAGGAGATAAAAACCCGGTTCATACCTATACCGCAGGTGGTGAATACACTGTTTCCCTTACCATCAACAGCGCCGATTCAACATGTGTTGACACGTACAGTGACGTAGTTGTAATTGAAGAAGTACAATGGGGCTGCGAAGCATCATTTGAGTATCATCAATCATGGCAAAATCCGATGGAAGTTCATTTCTTTGATAAATCAGAATTCCAGCCCGGAACCTGGTTCTGGGAATTTGGTGATGGTGAAACCTCCGGTGTCAGGAACCCAAATCACAACTACACTGCAGCCGGCGAATATATCGTTTCACTCACAATTAACGGAGCCGATTCGACCTGTATTGATACACATACCGAAACAATAGTTGTTGAAGATAATTCGATGAACTGCCAGGCCAATTTCTGGTGGCATCACAATTGCCAAAGCGGAAATCCGCTCGAAATTAAATTCGTGAACAATTCGTATACTTATGGTCCAATCACTGAGTTTGCCTGGAACTTCGGTGATGGAACAACTTCGAATGAAGAAGATCCAATTCATGTATATACCGATTATGGCCTTTATGATGTGAACCTTGCCATTGTTACCGAAAGTGGATGCGCCAGTGAGAGAACATTACAGGTTTGGGTACATGATTATACAACCAACTGTATGGCATTGTTTGTTCCAGTTATCGATTCGATAAATCCTTTACAGGTTTATTTCGAAGATTATTCACTGGGACAAATAAATTCGTGGTATTGGGAATTTGGCGACAGTGCTACAAGCACCGAACAAAACCCAACCCACATTTATGCTGAAGCTGCTGTTTATACTGCCAGTCTTACCATCGAAACTTTTAATTGCACAAGTTCATTCTATTATGAAATCAACCTGATCAGCGGACAGGTGATGGTAAGCCCCGGACCTACAACCGGAATTTCTGATCCGAGGGTTTCTGAGCTCAGCATTTACCCAAATCCTGTTCTGGATGTTTTAAATATCATATTGAATGTAAATGCTCCGATTGAGGTGAAAATATTGAACCTCACCGGGCAAACACTATTAACATCAACTTCAACAAGCATTGATGTTTCTGCACTACCAAAGGGTATTTATTTTACCAGTATCAGTGTAAACGGACAAAATATATCCAGGAAATTTATAAAATAGGAATTTAGGTTTAAATTTTACGAAAAGAGGCTGTCCTGTAATTTGGACGGCCTTTTTTCTAATCAAGGCCCGAAATCTTGAATTTCAACTTCTTAGAACAAGTAACCGGAATCGCACAAACAGGTACCTCCCTTCAGGTTCAGCGTTATCCAAATCCTGCAAAGGATGAGGTGAATATAAACCTACCTGGTTTTGGAAACCTTTTAGGTTTAGGCGTTTTAAAAGCAAGCCTGATTTCTGCCGATGGAAAAGTTGTGAATACCTTTACCATCAACAGTAGCCTGACACAATTAAATGTTGGTAATTTGCAGGCAGGAATTTACATTTTAAAAATTGAAAATACTGAAAACGTACTTATCAAAAGGCTGGTAATCCGGTAATTTATGATACAAAATACTGTCATATCTTACGCTACTGGCAGGTTTATGAAGCCTCCGGGATTATTGGGTGAAATTCCGGGGGCTTTTTTATTTACCATCTTTCATCGGTTTGCCAGATTTATTATCCATCGTTTTTGAGTACAGAAAATCTTAATATTAGTATGGGTTGTCAGGTCGGATAAAATCCTACATTTGTCACCAAAATTAGGAACAGATGATATTATCGTTGGCAACAATAGGAATTTTCCTGTCGGTGATACTGTTGTATTTCAATGCTAAAAAATTTACCTCATCCATTTACCTGGGTATTTTCTTTTTTGGGGTAAGTCTGTATGGCTTTTATCAATATGTTCTTGTGTATTCGAAATCGGTTTTACTGGTTGGTGTAATTCTTTTCAGTATTCCTTTTCTCAGCTCACTGATCTATCTTATCGGGCCCATGTTGTATTGGTTTGTCCGCGCAGTTTTAACGGATAAACCAGGCTTAAAAAGAAGTGACATCTGGCATTTTCTTCCCATGATCGTTTTCATCATCGCCGCTTTGCCTAATTTATTTACCGCCTGGTCGGTAAAAATGGAGGCAGCAACCAATATCGTAAACAATGCTGGAGCAATGCAGCAATACAAACCAACCGTACTATCCGGAATATTTTCCTACCCTGTTATGTTCCTTAGCCGGCCTGTTCTGGTTTTATGTTATACCTTTTGGTCAACCGGGCTGTTTTTTCGCTATTTATTAAAGAAGGGAGAACAATCAGTTCTATTGCAACAACAATTTATGACCAAATGGCTGTGTGTTTTATTGGGATCAATATCCATATTTGTTATCAGCCATATCCTGATTGTGATCGATTTTACTGTGAAAGATTCAAATGTATTTTTCACGCTTACTTCGTTACAAATTTTAAGTTCTGTGGGACTTACCGTCCTGTTAATTTCGCCTTTTTTTTTCCCGACCATTTTATATGGGCTACCCCGCTATCCTGAACCAAAAGTAATACCGGAGAATTTGACAAAAGAATCTTTACTATTAACGACTGAGGTAAGTAAAAAGCCCAGCCGTTTCGAATCAGATTACCTCCTTCTTATCCAACAGAAAACTGAATCGTGTATGCATGAGTTTCAACCTTACCTTCAACCCGAATGTAACCTTGCCCAGTTCTCGGTACTGATACAAATCCCCGTCCATCATCTTGCCTACTATTTCAGAGAAATTAAAAAACAATCCTTCATTGATTTCAGGAACCATTGGAGGGTAGAACATGCGAAGAATCTTATCAGGGAGGGAAAGTTGTCAGGGATGACTCTGGAAGCCATTGGGCTGCTTTCCGGTTTTTCCTCACGTAACACCTTTCTTAATGCCTTTAAAAAAATTGAAGGAATATCTCCCAACGATTTTGTTACCCGAATCGAAAAATAGTTAACAAAACTAATTTTCTTGCATCATTTTTATAAAAACGATGCAAAGTCGGTAAGCCAAAAGGGACATTTCCACTTTAATTTCCACAATTTTGCACAAGATGCTTTAACGATTTTATAATCGGCTTACGATTTTCAGGACAGGTAAGTGGCGGTAATTGCATGCAGGATAAAAATGATAATAAATTGATTCCTTCAAATCCGGTACGTATAAAAATCAACAGAAAGCTGGGTCATACAAAATACTGTTTCAGTAAATAAAATGCTATTAATGTTATCATTATCTGGCACTTTACTTTCAGCCATCCTGCTTTATTGCTTTGCACGGAAACTAACTTCATCCATTTACCTGGGCACTTTCTTTTTACTCGTTAGTTTGTACGCACTCATTCAATATGTCTTATTACATTCAAATTCAATATTTCCCGCAGGTGTACTTTTAATAAATACCGGATTCCTGACTTGTCTTGCCGGACCGTTGCTGTATTGGTACATACGGAGCACTCTTACTGACAATTACAAGCTTGGAAAAGGTGATTTGTGGCATTTGCTTCCTGTACTTTTATTGCTTGCCGGTAACCTTCCATACCTGCTCATTCCATGGCCGGATAAAGTTCAACTTGCAACACAAATCCCTGAAACTGCAAATTATCACGACTTGTTCATGGCCATCCCTGCATTTGATATTTTTCCAAAAGCTGCAGTAATCCTGAGCTGTCCAATCCTGATTATGGCATATACCCTTTGGTCGATTGGTGTGTTTTTCAATTATTTCATAAAAAAACGGCAAACGGCAGTGCTTTCACGGCAGCATTTTATGATCAAATACCTGCCAGTTTTTTTAGGCTGTGTAATTATATTGGTTTTCGGTCATTTGCTCATGCTGGTGCAGGTCGTAAATATGAGGGTTACTACCGGATTTTCCATATTAAATTTACTGACCCGTAGTTCCGGAGCAATGCTTTTCGGGTTGTTGGTATCACCCTTTCTTTATACTGCCATTTTAATTGGTTTACCACGCCTGCCTGAATCAATCTTAACGATGAAGTCTAGGAAGGAAAATCAAGAGCCGATATTAACAGAGGAACAAAAGTACCCTTTAAAACATGAATCGTTTTATCTGAAACTCATCAATGAAAAAGTCGATGAATGTATGCAGGGATACCGACCGTATTTACGACAGGATTTTAACCTGGTTCAACTTTCGGTAATGGTAAACCTCCCATCTCATCATCTTGCCTATTTTTTCAGGGTATATAAAAAACAACCATTTAGTGAATTTCGGGATTATTGGCGGATAAGGCATGCTAAAAAGCTGGTTATGGCCGGCAATACTTCTTGCACGACACTGGAAATCATAGGATTATTATCAGGATATTCTTCATTTAACAAATTCATTGCCGCTTTTAAAAAAGTTGAAGGAATTACTCCGGACGCTTTTGCTGCTCAAACCAAATTATAATTAACATGTATGAAAATAAATATTTACCTCAATTTAAAAAATTTTTGCATAACCGATCAAATCATTTGAAAGTTGAATCATTAAAATATCATTTATGAGACTCAAACATTTACTTTTCGCAACAGGGCTACTTTTTGGTATCCAGAGCTATGCCCAGACAGGAGTAGCCATCAACACCACGGGAGCCGAACCCGACAACAGTGCCATGCTGGATGTAAGCGGAAGCGATAAGGGAATCCTGATCCCCAGGATGACAGAAACACAACGTACGGCAATCGGCTCTCCTGCCAAAGGATTACTGGTTTATCAGAATGATGGAACCGAAGGATTTTATTATTACACAGGCTCGTCATGGACTAGGATGGCCAATGGTATTTTCACTGAAACCGATCCGGTGGTAAAAGCCATCAATGGCATAGTTAAGTCGGATGGTACCACTATTTCAGCAGCCATTGCCGGGAACGATTACCTTGCTCCAACCGGCAGCGCCAGCGGACTGACTAATTTTCCGGCATTAAACCAGAACACCACCGGTACGGCAGCCAATGTTACCGGTGTGGTAGCCATTGCCAATGGAGGAACCGGCCAGTCAGCTAAAACAGCAGCTTTTAATGCCTTATCTCCCATGTCAGCGGCGGGAGATATCATTTAAGGCGGAACTGCTGGGACAGGGACAAGGCTTGCCAAAGGTACGGCAGGGCAGGTGCTAACTATGAATGCGGGTGCAACTGCGCCGGTCTGGACGACTCCAACGGGAGGTACAGTTACTTCAGTTTCCGGAACTTTACCTGTCAGCGTATCTTCAGGAACAACCACACCTCAAATCTCCATAAGCGCAGCCACTACTTCTGCTGCAGGAAGTATGAGCTCTGCCGATAAATCCAAACTGGATGGAATTGCTACGAATGCCAACAATTACATTCATCCTGCTGGCGACGGAAATCTGCATGTTCCGGCCACAGAAACCATCAATAACGGTAAAGTACTTACTGCAGGTAGTTCAGCCGGATCACTATGCTGGACATCATTGCCTGCTGCGCCCGTTACCTCTGTGGCAGGAAAAACCGGGGTTGTAACCCTGGTGAAAGGGGATGTGGGTCTGGCCAATGTTGAAAATACGGCCCTGTCGACATGGGTGGGAACTTCAAATATTAACACACTTGGCACGATTGCCACTGGAACCTGGCAGGGAACAACAATCGCTGACACTTACATAGGGAACCTAAGCGCTTCTAAAATTACTTCAGGAACACTGGATAATGCGCGGATCAACTGGGCAGCTCCCGGGAATATCGGCAGCACCACAAGGGCAAGCGGTGCATTCACGTCTGTGAACGCCAACAACGGTTTGACTGTATCCAATGGCACCATCAATCTTAAACCTGCCGGTGATGCGGGCGCAAGCGGTGAGGTGCTCACAACAGATGGAAGCGGGAATGTTTTCTGGGATAATGCAGTGACAACCACCCTGGGTGTCAGGTTTATAATTTGTGTTGATAATGCTGCATTTCCCCAACCTTCCAGTAATGCAACAGGCATCGTTATCGGTCAGATTATTTTATGGCCAGGTTCAGAAAATTATATTCCCAAAAATTTTCTACCCTGTGATGGCAGACTGCTCAATATTGCAGATTATGTCTACCTTTTTTCCCTTTTTGGGACAGCTTATGGTGGAGACGGTACTACCACTTTTGCACTTCCCAATTTTTCAAATAAAGCTATGAATGGTCAGCCGAGCGGATATTAATTTCAAATGCAACAAAGTTATGAAAATCAGATATTTTGAATTGATCATATTGATTTTGCTAATCAAGATTCCCTGCTATTCACAGAATGGGACAGCCATAAACTCCGATGGCGCCAATCCGGACTACAGCGCGATGCTGGATGTGAGTTCAACTCAAAGTGGTTTGTTAATTCCAAGAATGATAGAACTCCAGAGAACTACCATTGCATTGCCAGCTAAGGGATTGCTTGTTTATCAAACAGATGGAGTCGAAGGGTTTTATTACTATGAAGGACTCGTATGGACAAGATTGGCCAGTGGCCAGTTTATTGAAACTGATCCGGCCGTAAAAGGCAACAATGGTATTATTAAATCCAATGGCGCCACATTATCAGCTGCCACACCCGGAAGTGATTACCTTACTCCGACTGGTAGCGCAAGCGGATTAACCAATTTCCCAACATTGAACCAAAACACCACTGGTACAGCATCCAATGTAACCGGCGTAGTGGCACCTGCACATGGAGGTACAGGCCAGACGGGAACAACAGCTGCTTTTAATGCCTTATCACCCATGACAACTGCCGGAGATATTATATATGGAGAATTTGCCGGCTCCGGAACCCGGCTGACCAAAGGTACCTCCGGACAGGTTTTAACCATGAATGCAGGAGCCACTGCGCCGGGTTGGTCAGCATCTGCCTCTGGTACGGTTACTTCAGTTTCAGGGACAACCCCTATAACTGTTTCGTCCGGAACCACTACACCACAGGTTTCTGTTAGTGGTGCTACCAACTCTGCTGACGGAAGCATGAGCGCTGCCGATAAAACGAAATTAAACGGTATTGAAGCCAATGCCAACAATTATGTGCATCCTTCAGGCGATGGCAATCTGCATGTGCCAGCCACCGGAATAACCAACAATGGTAAAGTACTTTCTGCAGGAAGTACATCCGGATCGATAAATTGGACCTCGCTACCTTCATTCCCTGTACTCTCCATAGCCGGAAAGACCGGTACAGTTACCCTTGTAAATGGAGATATAGGACTCAGCAATGTTGATAATGCAGCCCTATCGGCCTGGGCTGGAACTTCAAATATAACCACACTCGGAATTATTGCCACAGGTACCTGGCATGGCAACCCAATTGCCGAAAACTACCTTGTTAATCTGGGTGCCTCCAAAATAGCCTCCGGAACCCTGGATAATTCCCGGGTGAATTGGGCTGCCCCTGGAAATATCGGCAGTACATTGCGGGGTAGCGGGGTATTCACTTCCGTAAATACCAGCAACGGCCTTTCAGTTTCCAGTGGCACTGTAAATCTTTCACCTTCAGGAGATGGCGGAAACACAGGAGAGGTACTTACATCTGACGGTACAGGTAACACAGGCTGGTCACCTAAAATTTCCGAAACCATGGGTACCCGGTTTATCATTTGCGTTAAAGATGCCGATTTTCCCGATCCATTCACCAATGCTACAAGTAATTTTATTGGAATGATCGTACCATTTACCGGGTTAGAAGACGAAATTCCAAAGAATTTCCGAAACTGTACCGGTCAGGTCTTAAATATTGTCGATTATCAGCCCTTATTTTCACTCATTGGAAATACCTATGGCGGAAATGGGTACTCTACATTTGCTCTTCCGGATTTTTATAATAAAGTACCCGTGAATCGATGGATTACACATTAATTTCTTAATAAAAACAGAATTATGGGAAAAGTATTTATAATCAGTTTATTAATCCTTGTCATCACCATTCCAGGTTATGCCCAGACCGGCGTAGCCATCAATACCACAGGTGCCGAACCCGACGGCACCGCCATGCTGGATGTAAGTTCAACCGAAAAGGGAATCCTCGTTCCGAGGATGACCGAATTTTATCGACTTGCCATTAGCAACCCTGCGAAAGGCTTGATGGTCTATCAAAATGATGGAACCGAAGGATTTTATTATTATACAGGCTCGTCATGGACAAGGCTTGCCAACGGCATTTATACCGAAACCGACCCTGTCTTTGGAACTTCCGCTGCACATGGAATTACCTCAACGAACATTACAAACTGGAATACGGCTTACGGCTGGGGAAACCATGCAGGGCTTTACCGCCCAATTGGTTACGTGCCTTCATGGAGTGAGATTACCTCGAATCCCTTCTCATTTTCGTCGGTAGCGAATAACCAGTTGCTGAAATACAACTCAACCTCTTCAAAATGGGAAAACTGGACACCAAACTATCTGACAAATTATAATGAAACCCAAAATCTTGCAGATGTAATCAGTATTAATAATTCAGCCAATGGCCAGATAAAAGATGTAACTGATCCCAGCGATGATCACGATGCTACCACAAAAGAATATGTGGATGCACTTAAAGCTCAATTGTCTGTTTTGGAGGATATGCTCATCGAAACAGGTACATATAAGATTTTTGATGCTGATAGTAATATTTACAGTGTAGTGAAAATAGGCAGTCAACTCTGGATGGATGAAAACCTAAAAACCTCCAAATACAATGATGGTACTTCAATACCCAATGTAACTGACAATACCGAATGGTCTGTATTAACTACGCCAGCTTACGCATGGAGTTATAACAATTACGAAACTAATGGTATTATTTACGGAGCTCTTTATAATTGGTTTTGTGTTGACACTGGAAGCAACGGCGACAAAAACATTTGTCCTAAAGGTTGGCATGTACCCACTCAGGCTGAATGGAATATTTTGATTAATTATTTGAGCGGTTCAGGTGTTGCAGGCGGAAAACTGAAGAGCACCAGGACTGACCCTGATCCACATCCTCGTTGGGACAGCCCAAATACTGGAGCAACAAACGAAACCGGTTTTGCAGCCCTACCATGTGGTTATCGCTATTACACGGGAGTATTCGCTTATCTTGGAAGCTTGGGTTTTTGGTGGTCTTCAACGGAGACACAAGGTACAAAAGCCTACGACCCAAGTATGTCAAGCGATGGAAATGGTGTAAACGTTTACAGCACCGGCAAGACCGCAGGTGTATCAATACGTTGTTTGAGGGATTAGCTTATTGACTTTATTAGTAGCTTAAAGTATTGATAATTAATTTAATAAATGAATATTATGAAGCTAAAACTATTTCTTTATTTTACAACATTTCTTGTTGGCATACAAACCTATGCCCAGACAGGAGTAGCCATCAACACCACAGGAAATGAACCTGACAACAGCGCAATATTGGATGTAAGTTCAACCGAAAAGGGAATCCTCATTCCCCGTATGACCGAAGCTCAGCGAACAGACATTGTCAGCCCGGCAACCGGTTTGCTGGTATTTCAAGCTGATGAAAAAGAGGGGTTTTATTACTACGATGGTTCGGCCTGGAAACGACTTGATACCGGATCCATCTCAGGGATTACATCTACTTCCCCTATTGTAATTAGCGGGGGAACAGCTCCGGTAATTTCAATTTCAGAAGCAACTATAAGTGGCTCCGGAAGTATGAGTGCCGCCGATAAAACGAAACTGGATGGTATTGCATCCGGAGCAGAGGTAAATGTTAATGCTGACTGGAATGCCACAAGCGGAGATTCAAAAATACTAAACAAACCGACAGGGACATCTCCCGGACAAATGCTTTATTGGGATGGAACTGCCTGGTTAAATGTAGCTTCGGGATTAAATGGACAAGTCTTTAAATATGTTCATGGCGTTCCTACCTGGTGCGATGGCAATATTGATGATTTGGTAATCGGAGACGCTTACAAGGGAGGTATTATTGCCTACTTTCTTCAATCGGGTGATCCGGGTCATGACAGTGAAGTACAACATGGCCTGATTGTAACACCAGATGATATTGGTACTGCTCAATGGGGATGTAACGGCATGTTAATCGGTACAACATCTTTTTCATTTGGATTTGGTGCGGCAAACACACAGGCTATTGTAGATTCCTGCAGTGAAGCAGGCAGGGCAGCCCGACTTTGTTATGACCTGGTAATGAATGGCTATGACGATTGGTATTTACCAAGCTGGGAGGAATTGTACAGAATATCTATTAATAAAGATGTAATAGGAGGGTTTCATAATTCGGCTTACTATTGGACTTCCAGTGAATATTCCCAGCTCAATGGCCGTGAAGTTAGAATGGGTTATTCCAATCACTATTATTATTCGAAGGTAGGAACAGATTGGGTCCGGCCGGTTAGAAGTTTTTAGTTATCTATAATGACCAGGATTTCAAATAATCTTTAAAAATAATTATTCAATTATTAAATTAAATAAGATGAAACTTAAATTTACACTTTTAGCGGTGGTGATTCTTCTTATCATCCAATCACATGCCCAGACAGGAGTAGCCATAAACACCACTGGCGCCGAACCTGCCAACAGCGCCATGCTGGATGTGAGTTCAACCGAAAAGGGTATCCTCATTCCCAGGATGACCGAAGCCCAGCGCACTGCCATTGTCTCTCCTGCCACAGGATTACTGGTTTACCAAAATGATGGTTCCGAAGGGTTTTATTATTACGGTGGTTCGGCCTGGAAACGCCTTGATACCGGATCCATCTCAGGAATTACAGGTACTTCCCCTATTTTAAGCAGCGGGGGAACAACCCCTTTAATTTCAATTTCAGAAGCAACTACAAGTGCCGCCGGAAGTATGAGTGCCGCCGACAAAACCAAACTCGATGCTATCAGCGGAACCAACACCGGCAACCAAACCATCACCCTCACCGGTGACGTTACCGGATCAGGAACAGGAAGTTTTGCCGCAACAATTTCCTCTGCAGCGGTCAACAATTCTAAACTGGAAAATATGGCCGCCAACACCATTAAAGTGAACAATACAGCATCTTCGGCAACGCCATCCGATTTGTCCATCACAGCAAATACATTCCCGGCCAGAAGCAGCTCCGGTAATTTGACCGCAAAACCAGTTACCGACTATGGCCTTTCGATACTTGATGATACTAATGCAGATGCTGTTAGAACCACTATTGGGGCCGGTACAGGCAATGGAACAGTTACTTCGGTTTCGGGAACAGCACCCATAAACGTTACCACAGGCAGTTCTACACCACTAATTTCAATAAGTGGAGCAACCACTTCCGCCGCAGGCAGTATGAGTGCCACTGACAAAACAAAACTTGATGCTCAAACAACTGGCACCTCAGCCGGCCAGATGCAATATTGGAACGGTACATCATGGGTTACGGTTGCCACCGGGCAAAGCGGGCAAATCCTGAAATTCAGAAATGGCATGCCAAACTGGGAAGATGACAACATCAACAACCTATCACTGGGCGATTTTTACAGGGGAGGTTTTATAGTCTATTTCCTTCAGGATGGAGACCCTGGTTATGACTTACAGGTAAGGCATGGTATCATCGCCGCACCCAACGACTTGTCTGGCTATATTCCCTGGGGTTGTGAAGGAACATCAATACCCGGTGCCCATGGCGATGCTATTGGAACCGGAATGCAAAATACATTGGCTATTTTAGATAGTTGCGAAACTGCTGGTATCGCTGCACAACTTTGCAATGATCTGGTTTTGAACGGATATGATGATTGGTTCCTGCCCAGCCGTTTTGAAATGTACAAATTAAATTTAAACAAGGATTATGTTCCAAACCTTGCTACTACCTGGAACCCATATTATTGGACATCATCAGAATATAATTCTCATGAGGCTCGTGCCATGTGGATTGGAAATGGAAGTTCCAATTTAGCACAGAGTAAAAATTACGGGTACAGAGTGCGGCCGGTTCGTTGGTTTTAAATATTTCTGTTCAATAATTGAAATCTCTTTTTGAACAATCAAAAAACAGTCAGTGAATAAACTATAACAACATGAAACACACATTTCTACTCTTTGCAACTGTGCTTCTTCTTGGCATCCAAAGCCATGCCCAGACCGGAGTAGCCATAAATACCACAGGCAATGAACCCGACAACAGCGCCATGCTGGATGTGAGTTCAACCGAAAAGGGTATCCTCATTCCCCGTATGAGCGAAGCTCAGCGGACAGACATTGTCAGCCCGGCAACCGGTTTGCTGGTATTTCAAACTGATGGAAGTTCCGGTTTTTATTATTACAACAGATATCAATGGAGTTACCTGCAAAATTTCTGGCAATCGAATGGAAATGATATCTCATACTCCACGGGAAAAGTGGGAATAGGTGTTGATTCGCCCGAAAATGTCGGAACTGCACCATTAAATGTTCAGGGAGGAATACTTTACAAGGGAGGCCAGACCGGCGCGAATACTCCCGGTTTACTTTATTACGACCCGGCATCTGGCCAGGGTGTCTTCAAATACCGGGATAACAATTCAGCCGAACAGATACTTGGTACAGGTTCGATAAATTACACCGGAACACTTTGGACGCAAAATACCGGTGACTATGTAGCATCTCCTGATGTTATATGTCAAAACCACCTTGCGATTGGTTATGATGTGGTACCTGGCGAGAATTTAAATTTTATAACAATCCTGTTAAAAGCAAACAATCTTAGAATGAAATTCGATGATACCAGCGGAGATGGGTTCCCATCAAATGATTGGCAACTTGTAGCAAACGATGTTACAGCTGGCGGTGCAAATTATTTTGCCATCGAAGACCTCACAGGTTCCAAAGTTCCTTTTAAGTTAATGGCTGGTGCGCCAACCAATTCATTATACCTTTCCAGTTCAGGTTTGCTGGGTATAGGTACCTCATTCCCGACAAAAAGTATTCACATCAACAAGGGCGAATCGCCTTCTATCAGGCTCGAACAGAACACTAACGGTGGTTATCCGGCATATGCCTGGGATGTGGTGGGTAACGAGGCAAACTTTTTCATCAGGGATGTTACTGCCGGTTCTACCATGCCTTTTCGGATAAAACCGGGCGCTCCTACCAATTCAGTCTATATTTCTCCGGACGGATATGTCGGCATCGGCACTTCAACGCCTGCCAGGAAATTGCATGTTTCAGATGTGATGCGGCTTGAACCTTCTACCGAACCTTCATCAGCAGATAAAGGCGACCTATATTTCGATAGCAGCACCAACAAATTACGGTGTTTCGACGGAACCACTTGGCACGACCTCTGGTAGGATAAAAATGCTGAAAGAAAATCACGCAGGTTTAATAAGATAAAGAATAGAAAAAATATTTATTAAATATTGAATAATTTAAAATAATACGAATATGAAAAATTTACAAAAACCAGGTTCAATCCTGAATCACCGGACATTTTGGGCCATTGCCTGTACAATTCTGGCTGTCGGACTTCAGGTCACGCCTGTCGACGCCCAACAGCTTAAAATTGGGAACGGGGTTCATTTTGTTAATGGTGTTAATGTAAATGTGAATGACGCCAAAATTTTCAACCTGGGAACAATTGAAAATGTTGCAACTGGTTGCATTAAACTCGGTGGCGACTGGCAAAATGACGGCACCTTTACCGGTGAACCGGGAAGTGTTGTAACCCTCGATGGAACAACGGTACAGGAAATCGGCGGCACCAGTTCTACAACCTTCGGTAATCTTACGCTTGATAACTTTGCAGGGTTTTCGCTGGCAAATGATGTTACTGTGAACGGTACACTTGATTTTCAGCACGGCATCCTTACAACTGGGAATTATCTTGTTACCATTGGGGAATCAGGAGCGATCTCCAATGCGGACGCCACCAAATTTATCCAGGGAAAGCTTGCCAATACTTTCGCCGGTTTGGTTTCCAAACAGTTTCCTATCGGAAAAGGAGGAAATTACAGGCCCATCGGCTTACAATATTCAGGTTTGACGGGAACCAGCATTGTTACGGCTGAACAATTTGAATCAGGGCTTACGGGAACTTTACCATCAGACGTCACCTTAACGACCTCCAACCGATACTGGACTATATCGCAGTCTGGAGGAAGTAACATGCAGTATTTTGTTACTTTAGATGTAACAGATTACACACCGGAAAGGCCGGTAGTAATTTTGAAAAAAGATGCCGGATTAATAACTTTACACGAATCAACTACACCCGACTATACCAACATAACGGCATTAACTAGTTTCAGTGAATTTGGGTTAGGTGAGGAATGCATTAATCCTGATGATGGCGGTATTATTTCAGAAGATCAGAATGGATGCGACAGTTTTGATCCGGATGAAATTACAAATTCAACGTTGCCTTCCGGAAATACAGGCGATCTTGAATTCAAATGGCAGATATCCACAACAAGCGATTCAGAAGGTTTCAGTGATATCGATGGCAGCAATTCTGTAAACTACAATCCGGGTATCGTGAATACAACCACATGGTTTCGACGCCTTTCCAGAGTCGACTGTAAAACCGACTGGACCGGTGCTGCCGCATCGAATGTGGTTAAAATGACCATTTTCGATGAATTTACACCCGGTGCTATCGGAACCACCGGTGAGATCATTTGCTACAATGGTGATCCCGGCGAAATAGGTAGTGATACAGATGCGACTGGTGGTGACGAATCCATCACCTATGCTTGGTACAGCAGCACGAATGATTTTACCGACAGCACACTCATTTCAGGAGCAGCGTCAGCAAGTTATAATCCTCCTTCAGGTTTAACCGAAACCACAGGTTACCGCCGTTATGCAAAGG
>Ga0172375_10003329_pt1 | contig 24476 bp, 33 predicted proteins | sample LakKiv1m_FD_114537 | JGI IMG/M metagenome (GOLD analysis project Ga0172375, IMG submission 114537) | Freshwater microbial communities from Kabuno Bay, South-Kivu, Congo - kab_092012_11.1m | ecosystem: Environmental > Aquatic > Freshwater > Lake | place: Democratic Republic of the Congo...
CATTCTGGCTTGCAAGCAACGCAATAATCCCCACCCAGCATATTACAATGAGGGCCAAAAAACTGAACATATTTTATTTTCTGATTTGGACACTGCAACCTAAAATTATTTAGTTGGTCCCCTGCTTTGCATTCATACCCATAATCACAGGACTTAACGCAAGCGCCATCATAACAAGCGCTGCCAGGACACTGAAATTTTGTAACGATATTCAATCCCCCAGAACAAGAATGTTTAAAAAGCATTCCTCCGCCCCTGCAAGAATCAACATATCCAACAAAATTAGCTATCACCGAACCCTTTGTGTAAAAATCTCTTCCTCCGTATTTTCTGCAAAAATTGCTTGGAACGTCTGTGGCTTTAGAAACCCGCAAGGTTAAATCCACATCCTTGTCAACAATACTAAATGACACGGGACAACCCGGAGAAACGCAAACAAAAAATTGGTCGGAAGAATCAGATATCAATGCTTTGTAGTTCCCTTTCGGCAAAACCGCAGAACAGCTTGCTCCAGAACCCGCATCAGAAATAAAACAACTGCCCACTACCCCCTCTCCCGATTCGTCAATCTCAAAAAATGACACTTCCGCCCCAGTTCCAATCTTTTGATTATTTTGGTCAACCATTCGCGCAACAACTTTATAAAAATTTTTGGGAGCTGGGTTGTTTGTTGTTTGACAAACGCATTGCTGATTTTCATTGCAATATGATTCTTGTTTTTCGGGACACTGCAAATAGGCGCAATCAATTCCTGCTGAACAAGTATTGGAACAGGGCTGGCAAAGCTTCTGATGATATTGAGATACCTCAACTTCGCATTTTGATATTTTATCCGCTCCGCACATTATGTCACAATCGCTGTCATTTGAACAATACTTTGAGCATTGGCACTGGCCATCCAAACAATATGGCAACAAACCATCATTGCACTTTGTATTGATATTGGTGTAAAAATCCCCATAACATTGGCTATTATAAGAACACGCAGTTGGGATGTTGCTTTGGGCTTGAACGAAATTAACAAAATAAAAAAACGCTAATGTAAAAAATAGCGTTAGTATTATTTTAAATTTTTGGGACATACTTTAAAAGTTAAATTTTAATTTTCCTTTTGGGAATTGCCAAACAAAAGCCCGTAATGATATCCGCCTGTTTCAATCTCTTTTTCTAAAACAAAACCGAATTTTTGGGCAATTTCTTGAACGCCCCCAGAAGAAACCCTACTCTCTTGCATTGGCCCAAAAGGAGATTCCATATCCCATTCAATTACTAAAATTTTCCCTGATTTTTTTAAAATACGTTTGGCCTCTTTAAATGTCGCATCTTTATTGCCGATTTGAAATAAAAGATTCGTCATTAAAACAAGATCGGCAAAATTGCCTTCTATTTGCTTAACGTCCCTCTCAACATCAGCTAAAACCTTTTTTATATTGTTTATACCCTGTAAATTAGCTTTACTCATCATAGCTGATAAAGCGCTTTCTTGAACGTCAACTGCATATACAATGCCATCTTCCAACTTGCGAGCTAATGGAATAACCCACCCCCCAGAACCGCAGCCAAAATCAACCGCCACCATATCTTTTTCAAGCGCTAATTGATTTAAAATTTCTGTTGGGTCCAAAAATCCTGTTGGAGACATAATTAAAAATTTTATTCTTCGGCTTCTGGCTGTTCTTGCGGGGCGTCATTCAAACAAATAGCTGAGGCCACTCTATCTCCTGCCTTTAGTTTCATGATTCTCACTCCAGAAGACGCTCGGCCAATAACAGAAATAGTTTTTATCTCGCTTTTTATCACCTGGCCCTTTGTTGAAATGACAATTAAATCAGTGTCTGTTTCTGACAAAACTTTTGAAAAAACAATCTTCCCGTTTTTGTCGGTTATTTTAGCGGCTTTAATGCCAGAGCCCCCTCTTTTTTGCAACCTGTATTCTTCAAGTTTTGTTCTTTTGCCATAGCCGTTTTCAGTAATTATTAAAACATGATTTTTGCCGTCAATTTTTGGCTTAATATCATCCATTACAATAACCTCGTCGTTTTTGCCAAGTTTCATCCCTCTAACCCCCAAAGAGCCCCTCCCCATTGCCCGAACATCCGCATTTTTAAATCTAATTGACTGGCCAAGTTTTGAAATCATTATCACTTCATCGTTTTTGTCAATAATTTTAGCTGATTTCAAAGAATCCCCGGCTTGCAACTTAATGGCCAAAAGCCCATTTTTTCTTACATTTTTAAAGGCGGACAACTCTGTTTTTTTAATTATACCATTTTTAGTTGCCATTACCAAAAACTTTCCAATGTCTTTTTCATCTTGTTTGCTGTAAGGAATTAAACTTAAAATTTTCTCGTTTTGAGATATTTCCAAAAAGTTTAAAAGTCCTCTGCCTTTAGTGGCCCGGCCCATTTCAGGAATTTCCCAAACAAAGCATTGAAAAACTTTCCCAGAATCCGAAAAAAACAAAAGTTTGTCCAATGTGTTTCCAGTGGTTAAATGTTCCACTGTGTCTTCATCAGAAACCTCAATGCCTGTTACTCCCTGCCCTCCTCGCTTCTGCACTTTATAAACCGATGGCTTAAACCTCTTTATAAATCCGCCTTGGGTTAAAATAATAATGGCTTCTTCTTTGGGGATTAAGTCCTCGTCTCCAATTTCTCCCAGCTTTCCCGCCACCACTTTTGTTCTCCTTGTGTCTTGGTGTTTTTCCAGCGCCTCTTTTAGTTCTTTTTTTATAACCTCTTTTAATTTTTTGGGATTTTCCAAAATAATCAAAAGTTCTTTTATTTTTTCTTGAATGGCTTTTAGCTCTTGTTCAATTTTATCCCTTTCAAGCTTGGCTAAATTTTGCAATCTCATTTCCAAAATAGCGGTTGCTTGGATTGCTGATAATTTGAATTTTTTCTGCAAATTTTGGTGAGCCGCTTCTTTGCTTTCTGATTGTCTAATGGTTTTTATAACCTCGTCGATATTTTTCAAAGCAACCATTAAACCCTCCAAAATATGGGCTCTTTCTTTGGCTTTTGCCAAATCAAACTTCGTTCTTCTTATAACTACTTCCTGTTTGTGTTTTAAATAAAAAGTTAAAACATCAGCTAACGATAAAACCCTTGGCTGAATGCCATCAACCAAAGCCAACATATTCAAATGAAACGTTTTTTGCAGATCGGTATATTTATATAAAGCGTTCAAGACCTTGTTGGGAAAGGCCTCTTTTTTCAAATCAATAACCACGCGCATCCCCTCTCTGTCGGACTCGTCTCTTATGTCTTTAACTCCGTCTATTTTTTTGTCTTCAACCAATTTAGCAAACTGTATCACCAAAGATGACTTTTGCACCTGATAAGGAATTTCAGTGATAACAATTTGGGAATTTCCTTTTTTACTTTCAACAATTTCGGCTTTTCCTCGCGTTAAAATTGGCCCCTTGCCTTGGGAATAAGCGGAAATAATTTCTTTTTTGCTGTAAATAATTCCCCCTGTTGGAAAATCCGGGCCTTTTACAAACTTAAACAAATCCTCGGTTGTGGCATTTGGATTATCAACCAAATGGATAGCCGCTTCCAACACCTCTGCGGCATTGTGGGGGGGAATGGAAGTTGCCATGCCAACCGCAATGCCAAAAGACCCGTTTAATAAAAGCTGGGGCACAGGCGAGGGTAAAACCGAGGGTTCTTTGCGCGTGGCATCATAATTTGGGATAAAATCAACCGTTTCTTTTTCAATGTCGTTTAACATTTCCTCCCCCGCCCAAGAAAGCTTGCATTCTGTATACCGCATTGCAGCCGCCCCATCCCCGTCCTGGCTACCCCAGTTGCCTTGACCCCTAACCAATGGATATCGCAAAGAGAAATCTTGAGCCATTCTCACCAAAGAATCATAAACTGCCACATCACCATGTGGATGAAATCGAGCCAGTGTAAGACCAACAACATTGGCAGATTTTCTGAACTTAGCGCTCGCCCTTAATCCATCCTCATACATAGCAAACAAAATTCTGCGATGAACCGGTTTAAGTCCGTCTCGCGCATCAGGTAAAGCCCTTGAAACAATAACCGACATAGCATAGTCCAAATACGCGTCTTGTATTTCTTCGGTTATTTCTCTGTCTCTTATATATCCAATTTCTTGTAATGGTTGTTCTTTTTCTGCCATAAATTAAAAGTTTATAGTTAAAAACCAGTAGAAGAGGAAGCGGTAGAGGTTGAAATCATTTCGTTTGTGCTTATTGTTTCCAGCGAGCTTGAAGCTGTCCCAACTAAATTTTCAATCATTTGGGTTATTTCTTGATTTGTTTGGTTTGTTGCGCCTACAGCTTCATTGGCTTTGTCAATGGCTGACAGAGAATCCAACCCCAAGCCAAAATCAATTCCTTGGTTGGCCACTTTTGCCAATCTTTGAGTGAAATTATATTTAATAAAAAATCCCAATGGCAAAGCAATGGCAATCAATACAACTCCAATTAAAATTACTTTTCCTGGTTTGTCCATAATTTATGGAGATAAAAGAATAATTTTTGTCTCTTCGTCTTCGCCAGGCAGGTCTTTTGAGGTTATTTTTGCTTTTGGCAATGGCTCAATTCCTTCTGTTCCCATTTCTTTTAAAAATTTAGAAACATCTTCCAATTCAATTTTCAGGCCCGGCACTTTATAATGCATGGGAATAACAATTCCCGGCTCTATTTGGCTGATAATTTCTGCTGCGTCTTTTGGCCCAATGGTGTAAGTTCCCCCAACAGGAATAAATAAAATATCCACAGCTCCCAATCCATCAACCTGTTCGCTGGTTAATTCTTTTTGCCCCAAATCGCTCAAAAAACCAATTTTTATTCCCTCGGCCTGAATGGTGAACATTATTACAAGACCTCTTTCCTTGCCATTGACATCGTCGTGAAAAGCAGGAACGCTTTTTACAAAAACATCTTTCACTTCATACTCTCCGGGAGTGTCAATAATAAAAGGATTGCCTCCAACCGCTTTTGCGTTTGAGTGGTCTTTGTGTTCGTGGCTAATTAAAACAATATCCGCTTCGGTTTTAGGAAATTTTAAGCCAACAAAATCCGCCTCAAACGGGTCAATAACAATTTTAGTTTCCCCTTCTTTGCGGTTTTTAGCTATAATTTCAAAAAAAGATTGTCCGTGCCAAACAATATTCATACTTTATAGTTTTAGTTTTAATATTTCTTTCCCAAAAAACTTTTTCATTTGTTCTTTTGGCGGCTCTGGCTTCAAAAATTCTATCTCATTATTTTTTAATCCTTCAAGATACAACAACTGTTCCAAAAATAACCTAAAATTAAAATCGGCTTTATATTTTTTCTCTGCCATTTCTCTAATTTCTTGCAAGGTAACATATTTTTCTTTTAAAATAAAATACAAATCAAAATAATCTTTTGTTGCCTCGCGGAAATTTAAAGCATATGCCTTCATTGCAGCAATCTCAGGAATTTGGGCAATTTTAAGTTTTTTAAATTCTAATTGTTTGGATTTTAAAACTTCTATTTGCATACTTCATTTTTTTTATGCCTAAAATCAAACTAATTAAATGTAATGCTCGGTAATTCCTAAATTCACTTTTGGGAATTTCTTCAATAATGTTTTTAAGCTTTTTCCTTCCATAAAAACTTACCAGCCATTGCCATTGTTTCCAGCTTCCATAATTCAAAGTATTTACGATAATTCTTTCGTAGTTTTCGTTGGGGTCTATTTTCTTAAAATTATATCCCCACATCACAGCCCTAAAATCCTCGGGCAATTTTGTTTTTTTAATTTTGCTTATCTGCATATATATCATATTACCAAAATCCAGCTACCCTTGCAACAACAGCTTTTCGCAGTTTGTAGCCATTGCAATGTTTTAGAATTCCCAAATATGATTGTAGTGTTTGATTAAAAGATTGCTTTGTTATTTCACCCACTTCCACTTGCTCTTTCTTAATTTTCAATTTAGAAAACATTCTTTTCTTGGTCTTAACCCTTAAAATTCTGTGGCGCGGAAAGCTCACATAGCCCAAAAAATCAATTCCTTGATGATATTTCTTAATCTTGGTTTTTTCGTGATGTAAATTTAACTTTAAGTTCTCTTTTAAAAAACTACTAATTTGCGGAATTAAATTTTCTAAAAATTTTTCGTTCTCTGACAAAATAATAAAATCGTCACAATAGCGGATGTAATACTTCAACCGTAGCTTATGCTTGATAAACTGGTCAAACTTATTTAAATAAATATTGGCAAAAAGCTGGCTGGTAATATTGCCCAATGGCAAGCCAACACCTACGGAAACAAAAAAACTATTAATAATTTCATTCAATAGCCAAAGCAATTTTTCATCTTTTATTTTCTTTTTAAGTAATGCCAATAAAATTTTATAGTCAAAAAACTTTTTTATGTCACATTGCAAAACAAAACAATTTTGCGTATTATTTTGGCTAACCTTAAAAGCAAATTCCCGCAAGCGATTTACCGCCCTGTGTGTTCCTTTATAATCACGGCAAGAATAAGAATCCACTATAAATGATTGGTCAAAAATTGGATACAAAACCCTAAAAATCGCGTAGTGTAAAACCCTATCTTTCACCGTTGCTTTGTGAATTTTTCTTAATTTCGGGTCGCAAATAAAAAATGGAGTATAAAATAAGTGCTTATAAGTTTGATTTCTAAGTTCATTGTTTAATTCAAAAATATTATTTTCTAAGTAAAATTCAAATCTTTGAACGTCAATTTTCTTCCTTTTGCCTTGTTTAAATTCGCTCCAAGTCAAAAATAAATTTTCTAAAGAAATAACTTCTTCAAAAATATGACTACTTTTTCCAACGAATTTAATATCCCCCTGGTTCATAAAATTAGCGAATTCTATAAATTATTTCATCAACACTTAAAACTTTTTCCCAAAACCGAAAAATACTCTTTGGGTCAAAAAATTGAAAACCTGACTTTAGAAATTCTAGAATTAGGTTTTAAAACAACTTACTCAATAAAAACAGAAAAATTCCAACTATTAAAAAATACTGACGCCAAAGTTCATTTACTTAAAACGCTTATTAGATTATCTTATGAAATAAAAGCTATTGATAATAAAAAATATCTAGCGCTTCAAGAGCAACTGCAAGAAATAGGCAAAATGATCGGCGGGTGGATTAAATATTCACAAAATTAAAATTGAGCAGAGCGTCCGCTTAAAGGAGACGCTCTTTCAATGTTTCAGACACTTCCAGCAACCGGAACGATTTGTTGTTCCAGTAATTGTCAGCCGAATTGTAGTTGACATTAGCAAAACCACCGTTGTCGGAATCGCCACCGTTCAAACGATACTCATCGGACTTGAAAAATGCTTGTTTTCATCCTTGCCACCGAAAATTGATTTGCCAAAAGCAAAACTTTTTTCTGTATTTTATATAAAAACAAGCAAGCAGTGTCTAAATATTTTAGCTCAAAATATTCAGGATTTCAGCCCCAACAATCCTTGAATTGTTGAATATTCGCCTACTTTCAATTTTTACTTTAACATTTTTTAAAAAATTAAAAATCTCACTGTTTTATAAAAAACAGTGAGACAAGATACAAGGAAACAAAAAATCAAAGAACTGCCAGCAACCGGAACGACGTGCCGCCCCAGTAAGCGCCAGCCGAACTGCAGCCGACATCAGCAAAACCACCGCCGCCGGAACCGCCACCGTGCAAACGAGACTCATCGGACTTGAAATGATCAGCAAACCATACCCATGTATTGGTTTCGCCATCTCTTACCCGAGGAGTATCTGTTAGAAGTTGAGAAAGCACATTGAATTCAATACACCTCTCCAAACGGACTTGGCCTGGCTCAAGCCCAAGTTTAGTCGCTAAAGCTGGAACTACTTTCTGCTCTATTTCTAGAACAGAAATTCCGAAACGCGAAGGCTTGGGATTATAAGCTATTTTTTGCTCTGCTTGAAGCTGAATAATTATCCCGGCAAGCAAATTATCACTCTCCCACATCTGTTCTCCATTGTTATACGCTGGTTTACAACGGATATCAACGAGAACAACTTGCCCATTTCCTCCGCCGAGCTGTAAAGGCTCGCCAAAAATCTTCCCTTCATAATTTTTTTCAAAAAACCAGTTTTCTGGTTTTACTTTCCAGCCAGGAAATTTTTTATCCTGTAACATTTCCACGGATGGCAAAAAATGTGGCTCTAGTCCAAGCTTCTTCCATTCTACAAATTTCACCTGGCCATATTTTTCCAAAGTCGCAAAAAATTTTGAGTAATCAAATTTTTTAGTAAAAAATTCTTGGTGCAATCTTTTTTCACGAGAAACGATCGCATCCAGCCAATTTTCAACAATAAAAGGATTTTCGCGTCTTAGAAAACGTTTAAACTCCTCCCAGGTGATTGACTTACCAATCTTGCTCCAAAAATCTTGCATTATGCCAGAAGCTTCGCCAACCGGCACACCACCGACCATTATTTTTCTCATGGTCAATACCTCCTAAATAAAAAAGATAATTATTAAACAGCGCAATTTCATAACAGCTAAACCCTACAACAAAAAATATAATTAGTCAAGATTGCAACAATATAGATTTTCGGGTATATTAAACGCAAGCGAAAGCTATAGAATACTCCGTAAAACGGACTTAAAAATATTTTTATGACCGCAAAACCATTAAAAAAAATAAAAACAGAAATTATCTGCCCGCCAAAAGTGGGCGAAATCATTGAGGGCGTAATTATCAACCGAGCCAAAAGCGCCCTATATGTTGATTTGGGCTCAAAGGGAATTGGGGTGATTTATGGCAAAGAATTTTTTGATTCAAAACCCGCCTTAAAGAATTTAAAACCAGGAGACCCCATCTCCACCAAGCTTATTGGTTTGGAAACAGAAGAAGGCCTAAGGGAACTTTCAATGGTGGGAGCCAATCAGGAAATGGCTTGGAAGGACTTAGAGGAAGCAAAGGAAAAACAATCCACATTAGAGGTTTCAATCAGTTCAGCTAATAAGGGGGGATTAATCTGCATAATAAATGGCATTCAAGGATTTTTGCCAACCAGCCAGCTTTTACCAGAGCACTTTCCCAAAGTTGAGGGGGCTGACCCAGCCAGAATTGCCACAGAACTCCAAAAAATAGTTGGTTCAAAAATAAAAGTAAGAATTTTTGATTCAAACCCAGCTGAAAATAAGTTGATTCTCTCTGAAAAAGCCACAAAAAAAGAAGAGCTTGAAGAAAAAATGTTAAAATTTAAGCCAGGGGAAATAATCCAAGGAGAAATTAGCGGAGTAACCAGTTTTGGCGCATTTTTAGTTTTTGAGGGCGGATTAGAAGGCCTTGTACCATCTTCGGAAATCCCAGAAAAAACGGTCTTAAAAATTGGCCAAGAAGTAAAGGCCAAAATAACCGAAGTTGCTAACGGAAAAATTTATCTTTCATTAAAATGAACAAAATTCTCAAAAATTTCGGGCTAATAATTTTAGTTTTTGTTGCCATATCGGCGGTTTTTGCGTTGCTCAATCCCGGAGCTCTTCAAAAAAACCAAGAGATTGCAATAAGCGCTTTAGCGCAAAAAATAAACGAAAGCCAAGTTTCAAAAATTGATGTTTCGGGAACGAATTTAGCAATTACTTTAAAAGACGGCTCAAAAGTTGTTTCCAGAAAAGAGGCCAACGTATCGTTAGACGAAACATTAAAAAATTATAACGTAAGCCAGGAAACATTAAGCCAAGTTGAGATAACAATAAAGCCGGAAAAAAGCGGATTTTTGGATTGGATAATACCTCTTTCCTTTATATTGCCTTTAATTATTTTTGGCATTTTCTTTTGGATGATAATCAGACAGTCAAAAGGCGGAGCAGGACAGGGTTTTTCTTTCTTAAAATCCCCAGCCAAACTTTTTGATTCAAGCAATAAGACCGCTGAAAAAATAACCTTTAAAGACGTGGCTGGCTTGGAAGAGGCAAAGGAAGAAGTTGGAGAAATTGTTGAATTTTTAAAGGTTCCCAAAAGGTTTTTAGATATGGGGGCCAAAATTCCAAAAGGCGTTTTGTTAATTGGTCCTCCGGGCTGTGGCAAAACATTATTGGCAAGAGCAATAAGCAACGAAGCGGGCGTGCCTTTTTATTCAATGTCGGGTTCGGAGTTTATTGAGTTGTTTGTGGGGGTTGGGGCATCCCGCGCTAGAAATTTATTTGAAACCGCCAAAAAAAACGCTCCTTCAATTATTTTTATTGATGAAATAGACAGCATTGGAAAAATAAGAGGCGTTGGCATGGGAGGGGGGCACGACGAAAGAGAACAAACTTTAAACCAAATTTTAGCTGAAATGGACGGGTTTGAAAAAACCACTAATGTTATTATTTTAGCGGCCACCAACAGGCCAGAATACTTAGACCCAGCCCTGTTAAGGCCAGGCCGATTTGACAGAAGAATAATTTTGGACGAGCCAGACGTGAAAGGCAGAGATGAAATACTAAAAATCCATTCAAAAGAAAAACCGCTTTCACCAGCTGTTAATTTGCGAGAAGTAGCTGAGCGAACTCCGGGTTTTTCTGGAGCTGACTTGGCAAACCTAATGAACGAAGCCGCCATTTTAGCCACCAGAAGAAATCAAAAACATATTGAACAAACAGATATATTAGAATCAATTGAAAAAGTTTTGTTGGGTCCTGAAAGAAAAAGCCACTTGCTGTCTGAAAAAGAAAAAAGGGTTTCTGCGTTCCACGAAGCCGGACACGCTTTGGTTTCAGCCCTGTTGCCCCAGGCCGAAGATGTTCGCAAAATTTCTATTGTTTCTCGCGGAATGGCTGCTGGCTACACATTGGCCTTACCAAAAGAAGAAAAAAAAATCCGCGCCAAAGGCGAATTTCAAGCCGAGCTTGCGGTTTTGTTAGCTGGATACACAGCCGAGCAAATCCAATTCAATGAAATTTCAACAGGCGCTTCAAACGACTTGGAAAAAGCCAGCCAGTTGGCCCGTAAAATGGTAACCAAATACGGAATGTCAAAGCTTGGGCCAATTTCTTTTGGCAAGCGGGAAACCTTGGAGTTTATCGGCTATGAGCAAGAAACCGAAAGAAATTACTCTGATAAAGTAGCTTTTGAAATTGACCAAGAAACCGAAAACTTTATCAAACAGGCCCAAGAAACAGCCAAAAAAACTTTATTAAAAAAGAAAAAACTATTTGAAAAAGTGGCTAATATCTTGGTGGCTAAAGAATCAATTGAAAAAGAAGAGTTTGAACAATTGATAGGGTCAAAAACATAGCAAAGCGAGGGGCGTGTAGCTCAACGGCGGAGCAGGGTCCTTATAAGGCCAAGGTTGTTGGTCCGATTCCAACCACGCCCACATATCGAACTTTCGGGCGTATAGCTCAGCTGGTTAGAGCGTCGCATTGACATTGCGGAGGTCACAGGTTCGATCCCTGTTACGCCCACAAAATTACCAATTAGGGTTGTATTTTTTTGTATTTTTGCTAAATTTAAAGCCATAATGTAAAATTAAAATATAAACCGTATGACATTAACCAAACAACAAAACTTCACAAAAGGTTTCTTAAAAGCCGATATGCCCCAGATAATGATTGGTGACACTGTTAAATTACATCAAAAAATCAAAGAAGGTGAAAAAGAAAGAATCCAAATTTTTGAAGGCGTGGTTATTGCCCAAAAGCACGGCAGGGGCGTGTCTGGCTCAATGATTATTAGAAAAATAATTGACGGAGTTGGTGTTGAAAAAATGGTGCCCCTGCATTCTCCAAATCTTGTTAAAATTGAAATAGTTGCCCACGGCAAAACCAGAAGGGCAAAACTTTACTTTTTAAGGGATAAAATTGGTAAAAAATCCAAGCTTAAAAGGCAGGAAATAAAAAGAACCAAAGCGCCTCAAGCTCCAGAAACAAAAATAGAGCAACCTTCAGAAATCGTTGAATCCTAGTCAGATAGGATTTTGCCCGAGTGCTGAAATTGGTTATACAGGCCAGCCTAAGGAGCTGGTGAGGTAAAACTCGTGTGGGTTCGACTCCCTCCTCGGGCACTCGTGGTTAATTCGGGCGATTAGCTCAGTTGGTTAGAGCGACTCGTTTACACCGAGTAGGCCAGGGGTTCGAATCCCTTATCGCCCACATCGTCTCACCGAAGTTTCAACGAAGGCGGACAAAAAAACCTAATCCGCCGTGATAGCCAAGTTGGTCAAGGCACGCCTCTGAAAAAGGCGCCATCTCAGTTCGATTCTGAGTCACGGCACATTAAATAATTCAAAGTCAAAAGCGCAAAGTTAAGAGTTTAGGCGGGTGTCGTATAGTGGTTATTACATCGGCTTGCCAAGTCGAGTACGGCAGTTCGACTCTGCTCACCCGCTCACAATTTACAGGATTTTGGCTAATTTTTAGCAAAAAAATGGCTCCTCCCTCAATGGGGGAAGGGGGTTATTTTTTTACCCTAAAATCCTTGATTTTTTACCCTCAATATGCTACAATTAGGGTATAACCCCAAGGTAGAAAGGGGGGTAAAATTTGAGAGACCACATAAAATATGCTAGTGAAAGATAAGGTGCGCACAGTGGCCGTTTTGGCCTTATTGGGCGTATTCGGGGTGTATTTTTTAGGCCTCAAGGTTCAAGCAGAAAACGGGGTGATAATGGAAGAATTGGCTAATAACTTGCCGGTTATTGAAAACACAACCTTGCTTCCAAATGCCCAGCTTCCCGTGCCAGACGTTTTTAAGACAATGAACGTGGTGTTAACTGCTTATTCTTCATCGGTTGATGAAACTGATGACACTCCTTTTATAACCGCATCGGGCATAACAGTTCAGGACGGAATTATTGCCAACAATCTTTTAAGGTTTGGCGATAAAATAAAAATTCCTGAAATCTTTGGAGATAAAATATTCGTGGTTCAAGACAGAATGAACCAAAGGAAAAGCTCCTACCAATTTGATATTTGGATGCCATCGAAAGAACAAGCGCTCCACTTTGGAGTGCAAACAGCCAAGATTGAAATTATTAACTAAATTTAATATTTCGTAATTAGCGTTTACTCAAATTTTCGCTAACCAAAAACCCTTCGATAAACGAAGGGTTTTTGGTTGCTTAATTCTATAAAATATCTAATTTTACTTCGTTGGGATATAAAAGCATAAAAGGATAGCCAACATAATTTCTCTTTATTGCCCCACAGCCTAAGTCCTTTAAAAATTTCACCATCCCAAAAGTAATTTCTTTTGGATCTATCTCTTCGTTAACGTTCTTATATTCAATTTCAACAAAATCTCCCAAGCCCCTTATCTTATCAATTGCCACCTCATAATCTTTATATAGCCAAATATCTCTTTCTTTATTAACCGTTATTAAGGGTTTTATATCAATAGCTGAAAAAATTTTTCTCAACTGCTCCAAGTTTTCAATTTTTGTTTCATATTCGTCAGCGTATTGGGATTTTCCTTCTTTGTCCACATGCCATTTTTTATAAGTGGTAGAGAACACGCCATTGCTATCCCTTAAACGGAGCCACTCAACAGCCGGCCTAACCCCCAAAAAATTGCGGTGAATAGGGTTAAAATATTCGTCAATCTGAAAACGTTTTTCCTGAAACTTGCCATTGATTTTTAAAAAATCTAGCAACGGCCCGATATTATCCACTTGAACTTGTATTTCAATTTCCGTATCTGCCATGAGTTTACTTCGGGTGTTTAACAACTGTTAATACCCTATAAATATCTTTACGAATTTGAAAATAAAACCGATAATAATCATCTATTCTCGCTTGCCAAATATCCTGAATCTCGTCATATTTTTTAGCTCTCAATGACGGATGACTTATGTTTTTTAATAAATAACCGAGCTGTTTTTCAAATTTCCTTTTTGTGATTTCTGGCAACTTTTTAATCTGTCGCAGGGACTGACTGGAAAAAATCGCTTTTTTCATAAGCTTCGTAGAAAACCAATAGCTTCTTTTGCATTATTAAAAACTTTTGAATGTCGCCCCCTTTCAAAATCTTCCAAACCCCTAGCAATCGCAACTCTTTCTTTTTTGCCAACTAAACACTCCAAAACAGCTGCTCTCGCTGGGTCATCAATCAAAACTCGCCTCTTTTTAACTGAATTAAGAGGAATTTTTAAAATTAAATAATCTTTTGTTTTGCTCACTAAAACTTGCTCCATAAATTTATTTATTATTTTTAGTATAACGATTTAATAAATTAAGTCAAAAAAAATACTTCAATCTACCAGCAGTCGCTGTTATCTTGAAGTAAGTTTTATTTAATAAAAAAGTGTCAGACATGTGTCTTACACCAAAATACTAAAATCCACCCACTCCACTTCGGGTAGTAACTGCCATCTCGGCCTGAATCCTCAAAGCGTTGATTCGTCAATCACATTTTCGTTCCAAAAATCAACATAAAAAATCTGAAAATGTAAGTGATCTTTGTCTGTCCATCCAGTTTTGCCAACTACAGCAATTGGTTGCCCTTGCTTTACCTTATCCCCCTCTTTTAACCCAAAAGAAGAAACAGATCCCTTTCTTAAGTGTACATAGCTAGAAAACTCAGCTTTTCGGGGGCTAATATCATGCCAGAGACAAATAAAATTAGCTAAATCAGCAAAAAATTTACTATTGCCATAGGTTTCAAGAGTATCTCTAAAGTTAGCCACAACTCCATCTTGAGCTGCTACAACAATAGTCCCGTCGAGAACTAAAAAGTCAACTGCGGATTTTTGCCAACCCTTATGCGATTCAGGACTTTTTTCGCACCAAAGATGTTCAATTTTATACAATCTCTTCGATGGAATACCCTCTTTTAGTTTCTCAACTTTTTCTCTATCAATCGAGTTAAAGTCAAATGGAAAACGATAAGTCAAGCTACTTTTCTTCATCTTTGTCCTCCTTTTAATGAACAAAAAACCGACAATCAAAAACTAACTATCAAAACTTTTTTAGAAAATTTGGCGCTGTATTCTGAAAATAGTTCGAACGCATTTCGCCGCCTGCGGCGGCGGCCAGCCCCCCAAAATTTGAGCGGCTTCGCCGCGAATTTTGACAATTTCAAGTTTTTCGCGGGCGTTAGCCCGTTCCGAGCTTCGCTCGGTTTGGCGGCAAAATCTTTTTACTGACTTACCAAAAAATTATTTAGCTATCCAACCACCGTCAACCACTAAAACATGACCATTTACGAAATCTGATTCGTTGGAAGCTAAATAAACAGCAGCTTGAGCGATGTCTTCCGGCTCGCCCATACGAGGATAAAGAGTAGAACTTTCTAAAAATTGTTTTTGGGCTGGGTCGTTTAGCATATCTTTAGTCATAGCAGTTTTGATGACTCCTGGCGCAATACAATTAACATTGATTTTTTGCTTGGCATACTCCAAGGCCATTTCTCGCGTTAAGGCAATTATCCCGCCCTTGGAAGCACAATAAGGCCCGATATTTTCAAAACCGACTAAACCAGCGATTGAAGCGGTGCTGATAATTTTTCCTTGACCCCGTTTAAGCATTTCAGGGATTACCCTTTTTGAGCCCAAGAAAACACTTTTAAGATTAACACCTAAAACCAAATCCCAATCTTCTTCTGTAGTTTCGTGAAGAGAACCAAATTTAACAATACCAGCATTGTTAACCAATATGTCGATTCGATCAAATTTATCTAAACAAGTTTTTGCCATTTTATCAATATCAGCAGCTTTGCTGACATCTACTTTGACAAAAATTGCTCCCCCTTTAATTTTGTGGATTTGTTCCACTGTTTCTTTGCCGCCTTCTTCCGACCAATCGGCCACTATTACTTTAGCCCCTTCTTTGACAAAAGCTAAGGCGATAACCCGTCCGATACCAGAGCCGGCACCGGTAATAATTGCAATTTTGTTTTGTAAGCGCATATTTTTCTTCTTTAGAATTAAAAATAATTTATTTAGGCAGAAAATTGACCAAATTTTCTGCGGGTATTATGAAAAAATTTTCTTTTCCCCGAATGCAAAACCGCCAATTTATTTTTGAGCCCAAAATGCAATACGTTTTGGTCGCCGAGCGAAGCGAGGCGGGTATCTCAAACTTGCAATTTCCTAAATGGTGCCCAGGGCGGGATTCGAACCCACATGGCCTTGCGGCCACAACATTTTAAGTGTTGCGTGTAAACCATTCCACCACCTGGGCAAAAATTAATTACGTTTAACTTTTATATTCCTTCCTCTATGACTTGGCTTTAGACTATGGCAGTTTGGACAAAGTATTTTCAAATTTTCTAAACGATTATCTTTATGGTCTCCATTAATATGGTCAAGCTCAAGCGGCAAATAACCATCTGGTGTTTTCTTAGCCCAGCCGCATTCTTCGCAATATTGCGGCTTCAATCCAGCTTTAAAAAGACGCTTTTTTAACTTAAAACTCTGGAAACTGCTGTTTTTAACTAATATTTCTTCTAAACTTTTTTGTGGCTTACCAATACCCCTTAAACCCTTATTCCAAGCTTGTCCTCTAAAATGACTACTATCTAAATTATACTCTTGGATATATTTCTTTATTTGCGCATAATTACCACCAGCTCTTTTTAGACGGAGTTTACTCAAAGCTTGGCGTATACTAAAAGAACTTGCCACCGCCTCTTTTAATTGTTCCTCTGTCCACTTTCGTCTTTTCATTACCTTATTATATCATTATTATATCATTCGGCAAAGGGGATGACAAAAAAATTTTATACGTTTTCTGTTATGGAGGCCGAGGCGAGAGTCGCACTCGCGTATAACTCTTTTGCAGAGAGTCGCCTTACTACTTGGCTACTCGGCCGAAATTTCTTTTGCTGAAATTTCATCTAAAATTTGTTCTAATTTTTCCTCTTTGCTTGGACCAACATAGGGCAAAAACTTAATTCTGGGAATCCGCCTCAACCTTATTTTTTCATTTAAAACCTGATGCAAAAAATGAGCATGACTCTTTAAAACATTTATCACAAACTCGCTTTCTTTTTCTGGGATAACCGACACAAAAATTTCAGCCCACGACAAATCGCTAAAAACTTTAACGCCCATTACTGTGGCTATAATTCCGCTTGGAAAATCAATTTCCAAAGAAATAACTTTTGCCAGCTCTTCTTTCAATACCTCCTGTAATTTATTTAATCGCTTACTCTCCATTATTTTTGACTTTTGATTTTATTTATAACGTTCCCTTTTGCTTTTCCTCTCTGTAAATTTTTAAAATATCATCAATTTCAATTTTAACATCCCCAGAGAACATCATACCAACTTCCTGGCCTTTTATTGCCTTGCCCACTTCTTTTTTTTCTCTTTCCAGCGACTTAATCCTGCCATGCCCCGCCATCTCATCATTCCTAAACACCTCAACCATTGTATTTTTTGTAAATTCCCCCTCCAAAACCTTGCCCCCAATAATTTGGGTGTCCTTGGCTTTTTTGAAATAAGCGATAATCTTTAACTGACTCAAATCAACTCTTTTAATTTCAGGAGCCAACACCAAAAGCATTTCCTGTCTTGTTTCCTGCACCATTTCGTAAATCACTTCAAATATTTTTATTTTCACTCTCTTTTGGCGGGCAAACTGCTTAATTGATTCGTCTGCTTTTACTCTAAAACCAAATATAGCTCCGTTAGCTGATTCCGCTTCCTTAACATCAGCTGAGGTGATATCGCCAACGCCATATCTCAATATATTCAATCCCACTTTATCGCAAGGGATGCTTGATAAAATATGCTCTATTGCCTCCAATGAGCCATGAACATCCGCTTTTATAATAACATTAAAAATCTTTTTTATTTCTCCATTTTCCTGCTCGTCCTGTTGCTGTTTTGGTTTTTCCTGAACTTTAACATCTTTGGCTTTTAAACCATCTTTTGCCTTGTCCAAGCTCTCATAAACAATTGCCACCTCTCCCACAACCGGAGGAACTTCAAATCCCAAAATTCGACAGGGCTGGCCCGGTAAAACATCGCTAACCTCTCTGCCTTGAAAATTCAATAATCTTTTTATTTTTCCAAAAGATGAATTAGTCCCCACAATATCTCCATTTTTTAAAATGCCCTCTTCTAAAACCAAAGTGGCAACAGCTCCCTTTTTAGCGTCCAAAGAACTTTCAATAATAGTGCCGCTTGGAACGGCTGCTACATCCGCTTTTAATTCTTCCATTTCAACCATTAACAAAATTGTTTCCAAAAGCTCTTTTATGCCTTGTTTCATTTTAGCTGACACCTTAACCGATGGCGTTTTTCCGCCCCATGACTCCACCAACACGTCATTTTGAGATAATTGCTGTTTTACTTTTTCGGGGTCAGCGCCTGGCTTGTCAATTTTATTAAAAGCCACCAACATTGGAATATCAGCTGTTTTAATAAACTTTATGGCCTCTTTTGTTTGGTCTTTTACCCCCTCCACCGCATCCACCACCAAAATGGCAATGTCTGCCACTTTGGTTCCGCGCTGTCGCATAGCTGAAAAGGCCTCGTGCCCGGGGGTATCAATAAAAGTGATTCTATGGCCATCCACATCCACCTCATAAGCCCCAATATGTTGAGTAATTCCCCCCGATTCCTTTGCTGTAATAACAAAATCCTCTCTTATTGCCTCCAAAAGAGATGACTTCCCGTGGTCAACGTGCCCCATCACAACAACCACTGGCTGTCTTGCCTGATTGTTTCCTGTTTCGTTTGCCATAATGGCATAATAACCCATTTTATCTAACATTTCAACAAAAAACAGAGGTCAATCCCCTGTAAATCTCTTTTGGTCAGTATTGTTATTATTTCAGCTTTTTTTGGACTGCTTCGCTACTCAATTCCCGCAAAGCGTCGTTACTAATCCATTTGGCGGTTTTATTATCCAAAGCTTGGATTTCTTTAGTAGCAACAATAGCTTTTTTATTTAAACTCAAATTTCTCTTGCCAATTTGCCGCAAGGCCCAATTAACCGCTTTTCTCACAAAATTCCGCTCGTCGTTTGAATATTCTTTAATGAGCGGAAAAAACGCAACAAAATCTTTGTCTTTGGCTTTTTTGTCATGAACTGCCAAACAAGCAATCAAGGCAAAGCCAGCTCTTTTAACAAATTCTTCTTTTCTTTGCGCCCACTCAAAAACTTTCCTATAGGCAAAACTGGTTCTGCAAAATAAATTCATACAAACCTGGTCGCACAAATCCCAAGAGTCAAAATCGCCCGCCCATTCGTCCATTTGCTGTTCGCTTATCATTTGAGGCAGGTCAATAATGCCAGCCAAAATCCTGGCTTCGTGAATTTTACTTTGCCACAAATCGCCAGCCAAAATATGCCTTTTAACGTTATCTTCTCCAATATCTTTTAAAATTTCTTTGGCAATTTTTCTAATATCTGGCATTGAAACCCCAAACTTTTCGTCTCTTGAGCGTATGCCAAATCTTTCCATTCCAGTAATATTCTTAACGCTCCCCCGCGTTTTTAGTTTTTTAACAACATCTTTACAGCTCATAAATCATTTTTGTTTTCCGATAAAAATAATCGCCAAAAAACCAGCTAAAAAAGAAAAAACAGCTCCCGACAAGAAAACTAAATTAAACCCATAAAACTTAACCAAAGCTGACCCAATCAAAATACCAATCGCCGAGAAATACCCTGGATACATATGAGCTGAAGCCCAGGCCCTCCCAGAATTTTTATTAGTTGTGTTTTTGTCATACAATGATTCCCAAGCAGGATTGCCAATGGCGTCGGCTATTCCCAAGAAAACCTGCAAAATAAACAACAACCAAATGCTATTCACAAAAGCATAGCCAATAAAAATAAGTCCTTCCAGAAAATAGTCAACCACAATAAACCATTTTTCTTTAAACCTGTCCAACAACCGGCCAATGGGCCATTCCAAAGTGGAAGTGACAATCAAAAAAAGCCCGGCAGCAATGCCAGCGTCTAAAATATCGCCCCCAACTCTTTGGCTAAAAATAGCGAATATGGGCAAAAACAACCCAGAACCAAAAATCCAAAAACTCTCTGTAATTAAAAGGGATTTTGCTATTTTATTCATAAACTAAACATCTTGCCCAATAAATTTAAACCGGAGCGTTTTTTGGCCGCTAACCTCCACTTCTTCAAAAAACATTTCTCTGGGCCTAATCCAAATTGAACCAATTGGAAACTCCAACCCATCATAAAGCTGCTTGTAAACTATAAACTCTTCTTTGGTTTCCGTGTGCCTGCCAATCCCCAAAACCTCATAAAAGTTTCCTTTGTAGTGCCGATATTTTCCCAATTTTATTTCCCCCATATCTTATTTAGCGCCCAACATATAGGCAACAAACCCAGCTATTATCAAAGCTCCCAAAAAAATCATCACAATCTTTTTAATGCTTTTTTCTTTTGGGGGTAAGTCGCTCCATTTACGCCTGTTTTCTTTCCACTTGCTTTTATTTAAAATGCCAATGCCAGCAAAAACCGCCCCAAAAGCAATAAACACATAGCTTCCGTCAAAAGCAAAGGGAATCCCCAAAACAATCCACATCAAACCAATCATAAAAAGATTATAATAATCAGGCGACCTTTTTATGTTCTTGCGTTGCAAAATTATGGCAACAGCCAAAAAAGCCACTATTACAACTCCTATTATAATTGAAATTATTGGCCACATAAAAATTGAAATTATTGTTTATGTCTATCTAACCTTTTTATCTAACCACGCCCAGTTGCATATACCAGCCCTGAGGCTTTTTACAAACAGGGCATTTTATGGGGGCGGATTTGCCCTTATGCACATACCCGCAATTTAAACATTTCCACTCAATTTCTCTCTCGCTTTCAAACATTTTGCCGCTTTCCAATAAATCAGCCAGCTTATTGTATCTTTCTTCGTGTTTCTCTTCAACCTCTGCCACTTCCTTGAAAAAATCGGCAGTTTCTGTTTCTCCTTCCTCTCTGGCTGTTTTTTCAAAATCAGGATACATAACACCCCATTCATATTTTTCCCCGCTTGCCGCATTTTTTAAATTCTCTAATGTGGAGGACAGGGGGTGGATATCGTAAGTGTTGGTCATTTCGGTTTTGTTGGTAATTTTTTCCAATTCCTCTTTGGCATGAGCCCTTTCGTTGTCGGCTGTTTCTTCAAAAACTTTGGCAACCCACACCAAACCCTCCTTCATGGCAATCTCCGCGTAATAAGTGTATTTATTGCGCGCCATTGACTCCCCAGCGATAGCTTTGAGTAAATTTTGTTGTGTTTTATTTGGCATAAATTTTTTATCTCTTATTTACTTATTATATCAAAAAAAACGCTTTTTCAAAACGTTTTTCATTGCCACTTAAAATTTCAAGCTTTAAACATCTTTCTAATAAACTCAACCTCATCTTTTAAAAACTTTTCGTTTTTAATTTGTATGTCCTCTTCAATAACAATTGGCGTTTTTGATTTAAACAATAATTCTATTGACGAAAAAAAGTCCTTGCCCACCGCCCTTAACGATTGATGGTCTTTTCCCCTATACGCTCCGCTAAAATGAAACTGCGTTATTCTGTTTCCAAAATTTTTAATTAATTTTTCTGTTTCTTTTTTCGACCAAGAATAAGCGTGAGAAGCATCCAAGCAAAGCCCAACTTTTGGATACTCCTGAAAAATTTTTTTAAGGCATGGAATTGTTATGTTAGTTTTTTTGCGCAAATTTTCAGTGGAAACTTTAAAATCAAATTTATTTAAAATTTTTTTCTTTGGCAAACTATTGGGGTGCATAATTACATTTTTAGCGCCAACCTGTTTGTATATTTTTGAAATAACCTCAAGCTGTTTTATTTGCTCTTTCTCAGCGGTATTATCGCCAATAAAATCAAACGGAGCGTGTATTGTTACATATTCAAGGCCTTTTAAAAACTTCTCGTTTTCTAAAGAAAGCTTAAACGCAAATAATTCCTCCAACGAAGAAAAAGTAAGTTCAACTCCGTCAATATTCAGTTTTTTTGCGTATTTTATGAAAACGTCTCTGTTTTTTGATTTTTCCCACCTCCAGATAGTCCCCAAAGCAAAACTGATAATTCTTGGCATTTTTTTAAATCTATTCTATAAAATTTTTTCAAGGTTACCGTTTAAAATGATTGGCTGCATGGCTATTATTTCATCTTTATATGAAATTTCTGGGACCGGATTTATCAGGAAGATCTTTTTATTAAGCACATGGGCAAAAGCCATCTCTATCAAAGTATTGCCACCTATATAATTGCCAATGCCATTTTTATCCATATTGACCACCAAAACGGCATCTGATTTTTTTATAATTTCATAATAGCGTTTTATTAAATCGTCATGGATTTTTCGCAAAGCCCCATCCCCATTTTCCTTCTTCTCTTTTAAGAATTCTTCTAATGTGAGCTCACCATTAATAATTCGTTGGCTGGTAAAAGGAAGTTCAACGGTGTGCCCTCTTTTAGAAAGTTGCTCAGCTACCTCTTTAATTTTATTTGTAAAATATATGCTTGCGCAAATTGCTATTTTCATGTTCTTGTTCTTTTTTTAATTTCCTCAATCATAAAAAACCAATAGTCGCCATGGGGCGTAAACTTTTTAGGGTTGTTTTTCAATTCTCTTCCCAGTTTTGCGATTGGCATAAACTCAACCTCGCTCACTTCGTCAACCTGCAACGCTAAATTGTTAACCGAATCATTGTATTTTAACAAATAGGCATAATAAAATTCTTTATTATTAATATCGCCATATATCATTTCCTTTTAATAGGTTAACACAAACACTAAATCTTCTCTGCTAATTTCCAGCCCTAACTCTTCTTTTGTTTCTCGTACAGCAGTTGTTAATGGTTCCTCTCCAGCTGATATATGCCCGCCAACAGATACATCCCATTTATTTGGAAAAAGCTTTTTATTTTTTGCTCTCAGCTGCAAAAGCGCCTCTCCTCTTGAGTTATATATCCAAACATGCGCTCCAAAGCCCTTGTTTGTGCGCCTTGCTCTTCATTTCCTGTAAACCAGCTGGCTCATTGTTTTCGTTAAAAATATCAATTAATTCATCAGACATATTATATTCCTTATCATTTTTACAATTTCTGAAAACTTTAAAATTTAAAAGTGATCGTTCTTGCTTTTCATCAATTCAAACTAAAGTTTCTCTTTTTTCTCTATTTCCTTTAATTTATTTTTTAGCTCAATCATCTTTAACTCCCTATTGGTTGTAATTTTATAGAAATTCTCCAGTTCTTGCACCCTTTTTTGAAGCTCTGCTTCGGTTTTTTTAATGCTGGTAATGTCAATAAAAGAAACCAAATATCCCGCTATCTCTCCTTCTTCATCTTTTCTGGCAACAGCAAAAAATAAAACTTCTTTTCCGCTGGCTTCTTTTTTAAGGGTTGCTTCATAATTAGCAACCTTGCGCTCGCTGTTTAAAATTGACAAAAATTCTTGAAATTTTTGTTTATCAATAAAAAAATCTGCCAAATTTTTCCCAATTATTTCCTCTTTAGTTTCGTCAAAAAAACGAGAAAAAGCGCTACCAACCTCTAAAATGGTTAACGCTGGATTGGTATTGCAAACTGGGATGGGCAAAAATTCCCAAAAATCGTTGATATAACCTTCTAAAATTTGCAAATCCTCCGACAGGGCCTTCTCCCGCTTTTGAAATAAATTATTTTCAAACATAAATTAAGTCCAATTTACCTGATATAAATCATAAGGAACATTGTCCTTAAAAGAACACTCAATTTCCCTTACAGTTAAAACCGAACCCAATGGCATAGCAAATTGCAATGCCCTTTCAGAATACCCCTCAATAAATTTACAAAGCGCCGGGTGATAGCTGCAATCAGTATATTTTATAAACATTTCCCTTTTTTTCTTGTCTATTTTTGAAACCTCTGCTTTGCCAACTGTGTAATTCTTTTGCCAAAAAACCGGAATTTGCTTGGCTAACTTTTCCACATCCGGAAAAAGCTTAAAAAACAACTTTACAATTATTGACGCTTTTGGCGCATTTTCTCCCATTTTGCGTATTTCTTGTTCGTCCCAATTAAAAACTTCCATTGCCGATAAAACAAATAAAGCTCCCCAGCCAATTGGATACCATGCTGTATCTTTAATATTTTGATATTGAAAATCTTTGACTCCCCATTCTTGCATTTGATTCTCCACTTTTTTCAAGCCATCAACGGGATTTTTCTTTTCAATATAGCCAGCAATGCTTTTAAACGCTACCCCCCGAATATCGCCCTTGCGCCTTAAAAGATTTTGAATTTCTCTTTCAGAAAACATAAAAAATTCAATTAGCTCGTTATTTTATTATACAGCTAAACAAAAAAAAACCACAACTAGCAGTTTAAAACCCAGCGCATTTTTGCGGTCTTTAAATCCCCACCGCAAGGCAATCAATTGCCTCACTCCCCTCCAGCACAAAATTTCAATCCGCCTACGGCGGATGAAATTTCATGTGCGGTGTTTTTTGGACGAAGTTCGAACATTTTTTGACGAAAATCCTGAAAACTAATTTGGACTCGGCGGGGCAAACTATTTTTCTGGGGGAATGGAATTGCCCCGCCTCGGCTTTCTTCCCG
>Ga0172375_10003332_pt1 | contig 24453 bp, 24 predicted proteins | sample LakKiv1m_FD_114537 | JGI IMG/M metagenome (GOLD analysis project Ga0172375, IMG submission 114537) | Freshwater microbial communities from Kabuno Bay, South-Kivu, Congo - kab_092012_11.1m | ecosystem: Environmental > Aquatic > Freshwater > Lake | place: Democratic Republic of the Congo...
ACTTGAGTAAGATAAATTATAATTAAAAAAGCACCTCAAGGGTGCTTTTTGTTATTCTACTGGAACAGACTGAAGTATTCTTCCCTGCGAATTGCGGGCAACGATTATCCGCTCGTAGCGAGGTGGGGGCAGTTTTATCGTGAAGGCAAAAGGGATGACTTTTTCAAGATTGCCACTTGCGGAATGTCTGATAGCGTTCGCTCTGTGCCTGCCTGAAGCATATTTTTTTGAATTATATTTCCTTTCCACTCTATGCTGAAATTTTATTTCTGACAAGCTAAAAGCGAAGAGCAAAACTTGATTTAGCCCCTTTTTAATGCTAATTTTGGTATATGGAAAACTCAAAAATCGAACAACTGGAGGAAGAAATAAAAAAGCTTCATTATGAACCGGAAATAGAAAAACATAGCTTTTCCGGCGTCAGAACGAAGGAATTTTACAATGGCTTTTGGGACATTCACGTAAAACCAGTCATTGAATACAGCAAGCAAATGGCTGAAAAATACGAGGCTGACAAGGAGGCAGTCTGGCTCGCACAATTCTTCACGACATTGCGAGGCTTACCGATGAAGAGCCGCACGATGAAATCGGCTCTGAAAAGGCATACAAACTTCTTCTCGAAAAAGGCTTTGATGAAAAACTGGCGGAAAAGGTCAAGGGCATAATTCTGACGCATCGTTGCCGAAAATATCCACCGGAAACTTTGGAACAGAAAATTATTGCAACCGCTGACGCTATGGCACACTTTTTTCCACCTTTTTATCTCTGGGTTGGCAAATATGCAGGCAGAGATTTCCCGGAACTAATGGAAAGAAATATGCGAAAGGCCGAGAGAGACTATAATGAGAAAATACTTTTTGATGAAGAAAGAAAGATGGTAAAAGAGCAATATGATATTTTGAAAAAATGGTTCAATTATAAAATCGTCTAAAAATTATGAAAAACAAACCAACTTGCAAAACCGGGCTGAAGAAAAATTTGATAAGCTTGGCAGTCTTCGAGAGAGAGCTCGAACTTTGCCGAAATCTTTCCCACGAAAACGGCGGGAAATGCGGCTGGGGAAGATGTAAAGATTGTGGTGTTATTCCGCTTCTTTATAAATTTCACAAAGGCGTGCTTCTTGAAGATGAGAAGGATATAAAAAATACAAAAGAAAAATCTCTGAAGTAGCAATTATGAAAATCCTAATTGGCACAAACAACGAAAACAAGTTAAAGCAATTCGAAAGAATTTTCAAAAATCTTGGCTCTGATTTTGAATTGGTCTCACTGAAAAATGCTGGTATAACGGACGATGTTGAGGAGAATGGAGATAGCCTAATAACTAATGCAAAAAAGAAAGCCGAGTTTTACGGCGAGCAATCCGGCTTGCTGGCTCTGGCGGACGACACGGGCCTCTTTATCGACGCTCTCGATGGCGAGCCGGGTATTCACGCCAAAAGGTGGCACGAAGGAACGGAAAAGGAAAGATATTTGAAAATCCTCGAGTTGATGAAAGATATTCCAAAAGCAGAACGCACTTGCCGCTATACCGGAGTTTTGGCGGTATATAATCCGAGAGAAAAAACTTTCTGGACTTTTGAGAACGGCATCGAAGGCACGATTGCCAATGAGCCCCTCGAGGGAGGCGGATTTGGCTACGACCCGATTTTTGTTTCAACTGAATACAACAAATACTATTCCCAGCTCACCGGCGAGGAAAAAGATGTGATAAGTCATCGGGGAGTTGGCGTCAAGCAACTAATCAAAAATTTCAAATAAGTATTTATGGGCATCAAAGTTGAATTTAACCCCGATTTAGCACTCCGTGATATTTCGGAATACAAAAAGGGAAGCCGAAAAATTGAAGAATGTATTCCTGAACCGCTCGAAGAGGGAAAAATCTATGATTTCCTGAAAAAAGACCAGAGAAATTATTGGCTCTATGGCGAAATTCCCTTGATTGAAACAAAAGGAAATGAAGTTTTATCGAGGCCAAGGGCAAGTATAAGAATGTTGGAAGCGACACATTTTTGCGAGGGTGGCGTGATGTTCACCAAAGGGAAATATGAAGTGGTCGAAGTTTTTAAAGATGATAACATTCACTTTGAATGTTTTGATAAAATAGGGAAAAGAAAAAATTGACAATCGACCAAGTATTCTGTAATTTTCCACAAAAGAAATTTTCTCTTGAGAGGGGGGAGAAATATGACCGGAGAGCAGATAAAAAGGGCTATGGACGAGTATAGGGCGTTCTTTGAAAAAATGGGAGCTCCTAAAATCAATTATCCTCACGAAACACTTCTTGATGTTCCCGTGCGGGGACTGGCTCACTGCCACGGGATGCTGGACAAAATGGAAGAATTTCTGAAAGAGGGCCGCATCGAAAAAGCAATGCGTTGGCTCTGCTTCATTCAGGGGTGTTTATGGTCAAATGGCTATTACACTATCGGCCAGCTGGCCGACCATAACCGAGGGGAGTGAAAGATGACATATTACGAGGGATACGAAGTGAAAACCTGCACGGCAGCCGATTTCCAAGACACGATTTGCGACTGCCTGTGCGATGTTATGGTTTCCGAGGCCGATGAGAAGCCGGGATGCATCGTAATCCCGACCAATCTCAATTTGCGGTATTCGGAAAAAGGCGGATTGGGCCTTGCCATCGCTGGCTTCTATGTGGCCATTCCAAGTTTTGAAAACCCGCCGGAACGGGAAGAAGCTGTCAAAATCATCCGGGAGGCATACGAGACCATGGTTCAGTTAATCGCGGGTCTCCCGATGAGAATTGGAGAAATACAGGAAATTCCAATTATTCCGGAAGCGGAATACAATCTCGAAATTAAGCTCCATCAACTGCAATGAAAATCAGCCAAAGGAGGCTCTGGTGATGAAAAAATCAGAATTGAAGCCGGGGATGAAAGTCAGGAACAAAATTTCCGGCCGGGTCGGCGAGGTCAAAGGCCTTCCCGATGGCGAATTGGGCTGTGCCGATTGGTGCGTATCAATTCGTGCTCGCACGATTTCGGGCAAGCACAAGGGGAGATGGGATTATCCCATCTGGAACGTGCAAAATCTCGAAGCTGCCTAAATCACGGAGGTGATGAATATGCGGACACGCAAGCCCACTAAAAAGATTTTTGTTCGTTTTTTCACAAAATCCCAGCTTTTCGCCGACGGCTACAGCGTGGTGGAGGGCAATGGTATTCCGCGGGATTTCGATATTCCTGACCAGGAAGTGCCGAGCCGCAAGCTGGCAGACCTGGGCTTCTTTATTCCCGATAGTGCCATAGGCTTCATCTTTTACGAAGTTATCACTTCGCAGGTTGAAGACAATGGCGAGATAAAGGAGCTGTCCAGCGGGGAAATCAACCAATCCGGCAGGCATTTCTTCCAGACCGGAGACAACGGCAGGTGTGCAGGTGGTGGCAATTATGGCCGTATCGCAACACGAGATGAGGCACGGGAAGAATACGACCGGCACACCTATATGCGTCGTTATTGCCGTGCACTTTTGCCGGAAAAGATTATTCTGTATACCGGCGAACACTACTACAAACACGGGTATTCTCTCTCGCGTGCCGGACGGCATCACACCCGCGAAAGCAGCCATCATATCTGCACCTTCGATTTTCTGGAAACCGATGTCGTGGTGGCGATATGGTATAATTTTGCCCAAGGCCATATGATAAAAGCCTTTGCCGAAAAGAAAGGCTGGGTGAACCGACGTGCTGCGTGAGAATAGAGTAAATAGTAACTCTTTCGGGGCACAATCGTGCCGCAAACAAAACAAGACCCCAAGTCTCGCGACAAGGGGTCTTTTCTTTTACTCAACCGGCACGGAATTTATAATTCTTCCTTGTGAATTTCGGGCTACGATTATTCGCTCATATCGAGGCGGAGGCAGTTTTATCGTGAAAACAAAAGGAATGATTTTTTCAAAATTACTGCTCGGAATATGCTTGATTGCGTTCGTTCCGTGCCAACCCGAAGCATATTGGTTATTTGAGATTTAGGCTATATATTGCTAAACTATTATTACAGCAAAGCGGTTTAAAATCAAGATAATATTAATAGGAAATATATTTATATTTTCAGCAATTAAAGAAAATGAAAAATAAAAATAAAATTAGACCGGGTTTTAGCATAATAGAAGTTGTAGCCGCAATCTTTCTTTTTACGGTTGTTTTTGTCACGGTTTTTGGATCGTTCAAGGCTGGCCTAACTTCTCTTGTCCAGTCTCGGCATCGTACGGAAGCCGCCGCCTTGGCAAACGAAAAGATGGAGATCATTCGCAATATGACATACAATGATATCGGAACCCAAGGAGGAGTTCCTTCGGGTGTTCTTCCACAGAATGAATCAGTTACTAAAAGCAATCAGCGTTTTAATGTCCATACTTATGTTCGCTATGTCGACGATCCAGAAGATGGATTGGGAGCTGCAGACACAAATCATGTGCTCACTGATTATAAGGAGGCTAAGGTGGAGGTGACCTGGTCAGGAGTTCAGACTGGTCATGGCGCAAAAGTTGTTTCTCGGTTTGTGCCGAATGGAGTGGAAACAGATGTTGGGGGTGGATCTTTCCGACTCAATATTCTTGATGGGAGTGGGGCGGGTATTCCGGGAGTATCGACTCATATTGTTAACAATTCTGTAAGTCCCAAAGTGAATATAAACACTTATACGGATTCTTATGGAACGATTCTCATGTCTGGCATGCCTGCTGGAGACCGCAATTATGTAATCACTGTTTCCAAAGACGGATACGAATCAGTGACAACTCTCCCTCCATATCCAATAACAACTTTCGATCCGACAGATGTTCACGCTTCTGTTATGGCGGGTGATCTTAACACAAAGGCCATTATCATTGATAAGTTGAGCAATTTCCACATGTATGCAAGAGACATTTTGAATTATGACAATCTACTACCGAACATTCATTTCAATCTAAAGGGGGGGAGAGTAATTGGTCTTGAATATGGAACTACAAATGAGATTACTGGTTATGACCAGAATTTTGCAACCGGAGCAGGCGGGGACGTATCCGTTTCCGACATTTCACCGGGAAAATACAATATCATCCTCAACGAGCCTGGATATGTCATAGTAGGAACCGATCCATTTTTACCGATTGCTCTTGCTCCAGACCAAAGCTTGGATGTGAATTTTGTTTTAGCGAGAAGCAATGTAAATTCGCTTTTAGCTACAGTCAAAAATTCCCAAACAGGATCAGTTCTTTCCAATGCGAGTGTCCATCTTTTTAATGGCTCTGGAACGGACATTACTCTTATCACTGGAGAGAAAGGACAAGTCTATTTTCCTCCCAGTACTGATCCGCCGACAAACTTATCTGCTGGCAGCTATTCATTGGAAGTAAGTCTCGACGGGTATGACAATTATTCGGGATCTGTGAATATTAATCAGTTTACCCAAAAGGAAATTCAAATTGTTCCAACGCCATGATGGCCAAAAGCATAAAAAAAATATTTTATTCCCAAAAGGGACTTTCACTGGTCGAAATGCTGGTTGCCATCGCTATTTTTTCGCTTATTCTTTTGGGAACACTGCAACTGATTAAATATATTTATAAAAATTATGGCTATGCTATGGAACAGGGGCTTTCGCTCAATGACGTTCAAAGAGGGCTCAAGATTTTAGTTAATGACATCCGAGGAGCGCGGCAAGCCGATTCGGGTGCCTATGCGATTGTCAGCGCTGACGAATTTGATTTTATATTCTATGCCGACATTGATAAAGACAATATAACTGAAAGAGTGCACTACTATCTTCAAAACCAGGCTATCAAGAAAGGCATAACAAAACCTTCAGGCACCCCGCCATCTTATCCAAGTGAAGATCAGACAACGACAACCCTAATTTCACATGTTATAAATACCGTAAGCCAACCTTTATTCTATTTTTACAACACGAATTATCCAGCTGATCAAGTAAATAATCCTCTTCAAGTTCCGGTCGGCAGTTTGGATGCAATTCGAATGGTCAAGGTGGATATTTATTACAATCTCAATCCATACAGAGCACCAGATAATGTGCGACTGGAATCCTTCGCAGAAATGAGAAATTTAAAAGACAATTGGTGATATGAAAAATCAAAAATCAAAAAAAATTGGGGAAAGGGGTTCAATTCTCATCTACATCCTAATCACTGCTACTATCGGTTCTGTAATCCTTTTAGGACTTATTACTTTTGTGGTTTCGCGTAATAAAAACAGTCAAAATGCAGCGAATCGAGAACAAGCCTTTCAAATGGCCGAGGCAGGAATATATTGGTATCGTTGGTATCTTGCACATTTTGTCGAAGGAAAAACTGTTCAGCAAAAAAAAGATTTTTGGGCAAATGGTAATCCTAAAGGAGTCGGTACTCCTTATGAGGTCGAGATGAGTGATCCGGAGGGAGGCGCGCTTGGAAAATACAAACTGGAGGTCACACCGCCAAGCGCAGACTCAACAATCGTGATTGTAAAATCAACGGGCTGGACCTACAGATATCCTGGCACAAAAAGGACAATTCAAGTTAGATTTCGGCAACCCGCTTGGTGTGAATATGCAGTTGTGGCTGATGACTTTATGCGTTTTGGGGCCGGAACAGAAGTTTTTGGGATGGTTCACGGGAATCAGGGAATTCGTTTTGATGGATTGGCTCACAATACAATCGATAGTTCCGTTCCATCGTTTCAGGATCCCGATCATTCCGGTGGACCGGAATTCGGTGTTCATACTCACGTGAATCCTCCTCCCGGATCTGGAGTGAATGATTCTTTACGGCCCAATGAAGCTCCTCCAAATTCCATGCCGACCAGAAACGATGTTTTTGAGGCGGGTAGAAAAATCAATCAACCCGTGAAAAATTTCAATTCACTTGTGGCTGATTTAAATTTAATGAAGGATCAAGCGAATAACGGAGGCTTATATTTTGGGCAGACTACCGCAACAGTCCAATTTAATTGCCGAAATGTGAGGACTCGAGTTGGAGGAAAATGGGTTTGGGTTTGGACCTGCGATGAAACCAGCGTTCCAGTGAAGGGCTATCACATTATTCTAAAAAATAACCATACAATGGATGTTAGTATGGTCCTTGGCTTTGATTCAAATAGTTATCAAATTAATCCAACAATAACTGTCAACTACGGAGGGCATAACTACACAGTGAACGGAGAGCTTACTTCAGTCAACTACCCTGTTCCGGCGAACGGCATAGTTTTTGTCGAAAATTACACTTGGGTCGAAGGAACGATTAATGGAGACCATCTAACAATCGCCGTGGCCGATCTTTCTCCCACTCCGGTTTATAAAGATATTTATATAAATCATAGCGTTCTTTACACCGATAAGGTTGGAAACGACGCAAATGGTCCTGACATACTGGGTCTTATTGCCCAGAACAATATTTCAATAGGTCTTTATAGTGATAATATTTTGGAAGTTGATGCGGCTCTTCTGGCTCAAAAAGGAAGGATCGGCAGGAATCACTACACCTCGCCTCTCACGCCCACGGACTATGTCCATCGCAACCAGATAACAACTTACGGATCGCTTGTTACCAAACAGCGATATGGGTTCGCCTGGACAGACAACACAGGTTATAATATCCGTAATCTATATTTTGACAATAACCTGGTTTATTATCCTCCGCCATACTTTCCTGTTGGTGATAAATATCAAATTGATTTGTGGCAAGAATTGTAAATTTTCTAATCTTCTATTTATCCAATCGGCACGGACCGTACAATTCTTCCTCTTTCGTTGCGGGCGATGATTAGCCGTTCGTAGCGAGGCGGGGGCAATTTTATTGTGAAGGCGAAAGGGATGACTTTTTCAAAATTATTGTTGGAAAAATGTCTGATAGCGTTCGCTCCGTGCCGACCTTGAGAGACATATTTTTATAAATTCTTTATCTTCCCTTCGCTCTCCAATTTTTTGACGACGTCTGAAACAAGCTGGGATTTGTTTTTGTCGGCGATGAGGATGGCATCGGGAGTATCGACGATGATCAAATCTTTCACGCCGATGGTGGTGATCAGTTTGTCCGAGCCATAGACAAGCAGATTTTCGCTGTCGAAATCGAGATGTTCTCCCTTCACATTCACAAAATGTTTTTTGTTGTCGCCGACAAGGGTTTCTTTGAGAGCCGTCCAGGAGCCGACATCCGACCAGTCAAGCTCGAGCGGAATGACGGCGACATCCTTCTCGTTTTCCATAATGGCATAGTCAATGCTGTTTTTGTCCATTTCCGGAAATTCTTGCTCCAGGACTTTGGCATAGTTTCCGGATTTTTTTGAATCGCGAATTTTCGTGAGCCGGTCGAAATCATCCGGAACATACGCCTTGAATTTTTCAATGATGGTTTTTGTTTTCCACAAAAACATCCCGCTGTTCCAGAAATAGTCGCCCGAATCGAGATAAAGTTGCGCGGTTTCGAAGTTCGGTTTTTCGACGAATTTTTCGGCTTTGAAGATCTCCACGTCGCCAATCTTTTCCAGCGCGCCGTCTTTTTTGATATACCCGTATCCTGTTTCGGGTGCGGTCGGGGTGATGCCGAAAGTCAAAAGGTACTGCGGATTTTTTTCCAAAAATTCTTTGCCCTTGGCGATCGCATCCAAAAGCACTTCCGGATTTTTGATGAAATGATCGGCCGGGAAAACTCCCATCACGGCATTTTCGTCTTCGGCGGCAATCACCGCGGCGGCGAGGGCCACAGAGGGAGCGGTGTTCCGTCCAACCGGCTCGGCCAAAATATTTTCACGCGGAAATTCGAGAATTTCCTTTTCCACCTCGCCGACGTATTCCTTGTTCGTGGCAACAAAGATATCGGAAGGTTCAGTAATCTGGCGCAAGCGCAGATAAGTCTCCTGAAGCATCGTTTTGTCACCGGTCAGGCACTGAAATTGCTTGGGCTTTCCGGCGCGGCTCACCGGCCAAAGGCGCGTCCCTTTCCCGCCGGCCATAATGACAAGTTTCATGTGTTTATTTGATTTATTGTTTATAATGCCTATATTATAGTATAAAAGAGTCGCTAATTTGTAAAATGCAAAAATTATGGAAATCAATCTCAAAATTTTCAAAGCCTATGACATTCGGGGGATATATCCGGAAGATTTGAACGGGGAGATTGCCTACAAAATCGGCCTGGGATATGCTCAAATGCGCCGGAGAGAAACGGGAAAAGATGATTTGCAAATTGTTGTCGGTTCGGATATGCGATTGTCATCTCCGCAGCTCAAGGAAAAACTGATCGAAGGCCTCACGGATGGAGGAATGAATATTGTTGACATCGGTTTGGCATCGACGCCGACTTTTTATTTCGCCGTTGCGCACTACAAATATGACGGGGGAATTCTGGTTTCGGCCTCGCACAATCCGAAGGAGTGGAACGGCTTCAAAATGACGCGGGAAAAGGCGTCTTCAATGAGCGGAGACAACGGCATATACGAGTTGAGAGATTTGGTTGCAAATGACGCGCTTGAAAAATCGTCAAAGAAGGGGAAGGTGATTCAAAAGGAAGGCGTGCTTGCCGACCAGGTGGCCCACGATTTGAAATTCGCCGATGTTTCGAAAATCAAAAAGATGAAAATCGTCATTGACCCGGCCAACGCAATGGGGATTTTGTATTTCGACGAGTTGTTCAAACACGTTCCGGGTGAAATTGTGAAAATAAACTGGAAGCTCGACGGAACTTTTCCTGTCCACGAGGCCGATCCCCTGAAACCTGAAAATATGGAAGCGCTTTGCGGGAAAGTGAAAGAAGAAAAGGCCGATCTCGGGATTGCGACGGACGGGGACGGAGACAGGATTTTTTTCGCGGCTGAAAACGGCGAACGGCTGGACCCGGGAATCACGCGGGCGATTTTGTGCAAACTTTTTTTGCGCGAGCGGCCCGGCTCGACAATTTGCTATGACATCCGGCCGGGAAAAATAACGCCCGACACTATTTTGGAAAACGGCGGAAAGACGAGCGTCACAAAAGTCGGCCACTCGCTGATCAAGGAACAGGCTGTCCGCGAGGGCGCCTGGTTCGCGGGCGAATCGTCGGGACATTTTTTTCTGAATATGGATGAGGGTTGCTACGAAATCCCGCTCATCGTCACGCTGAAAATTTTGCAGGAGTTGTCGGAGAGCGGGATGGGTTTTTCCGAATATATCAGGCCATACAAGCGATATTTTCACTCCGGGGAAATAAATTCAGAAGTGAAAGATGTTCAAGAAAAAATTCAAGAGATAAAACAAAAATACTCCGACGGGAAACAGAATGATTTGGATGGCATCTCGGTTGAATATCCTGACTGGTGGTTCAACGTCCGGGGCTCGAACACTGAACCGGTTTTGCGGCTGAACCTCGAAGCAAAAACGAAAGAGCTGATGGAGGAAAAAAGAGACGAGGTGCTGGGGACAATCCGAGGATAATTTTTGCGAAATTGAAAAAGCCCGCGACTGATGAATCCGGTCGGGGGCTTCTTTCTTCTTATTTCATGCTCCATTCCGCTTCAGGCCATTTCCAGTTATCTGGATTAAAAGAGCGTAGCGGTCCGTTCTTCGACCTGTCCCATGGTCCCCTCCCTCCGCAATGAGGGCAGGGGTCGTACTCGGAGTGCTCTGAGGACTTTCGGCAGCGAAAGCAGAAAAGCTCTTCCATTTTATTTATCCTCCCGATCCCGATATTTTTCCAGTTTCTCGTCGACGCTTTTGCCAAGTTGCCTAGCTTCTTGAGTGTCGACGGGTTTGAGGTGAACAAAGTCAACGGGCTTAGACGGAATGGGCCGAACGCCCATCTCCAGCGGATTAGGCAAAACTTCACCGCCGTGGGCTAGTCTCCAAAGAACTTGCAGAGCGCAGCATCCATCCGGATGTTCACTTTGACATATGGAGCACATACTTTTTCCCTCCGATTGTAAAAGGTCAGTGGATGCTCCCACCCCTTACCCCGACCGCGGGTCGGGGAGCTCCCCTCGGGCAGGGGAGCAGGATTTTTTTTACATCAAAAACCCAACCCTCTCTTTCACTTCCGCCATTTTTTTCCCGGCCATTTTTTTGGCCTTCTCCCGTCCCTCCTCGAGTATTTTCAGAACTTCACTATCCTCAATATTATTGTACTTTTCCTGAAAGTCTTTCAAAAAATCAACAATCACTTCCGCAAGATCTTTCTTGAATTCGGCGTAGCCTTTGCCTTTGTAGGCGGCAGCGATTTCTTCGGGCTTGGCGTTGTCGAGAAGAGCGTAGATGTTCAGAAGATTTTTGATGGCCGGCTGGTCGTCGGAATACCTGACCGACTTTCCGCTATCGGTCACGGCGGCGGCAATTTTTTCGCGGATTTTTTCGGGCGAATCGGAGAGAGCGATATAGTTGTATTCCGAAGCGGCGGATTTGCTCATCTTTTTCGCCGGGTCGTCGAGTCCCATTATCCTCATGCCCTCTTTCACAATATGCGGTTCAGGAACGACGAAAGTCTCGCCGAACGTGCTGTTGAATCTTTTGGCCAAATCCCGTGCGAGTTCGACGTGCTGGAGCTGGTCCTCGCCGACGGGGACGATGTTGGTGTCATAGAGCAAAATATCCGCGGCCATCAGCACAGGATAGTTGAAAAGACCCGCGTTGATATTCTGGCGATGTTCTCTGGACTTGTCTTTGAACTGCGTCATCCGTTCAAGTTCTGGAATTTTGGTGATCGTGTTCAAGATCCAGGCCAGTTCCGCGTGTTCGGGGACTTGCGACTGAACAAAAATGGTCGAGGCTTGCGTATCTATACCTGCCGCTAGATATATTTTGGCCAGTTCCAGCGTGTTTTTGCGAAGCTCTTCCGGTTTTTGCGCCACGGTGATGGCGTGAAGGTCAACAATGCAAAAGACGGATTCATATTTTTCCTGAAGAGCGGCCCAGTTTTTGACCGCTCCCAGATAGTTGCCGATATGGAGCGTTCCGGAGGGCTGGATGCCGGAAAAAATGCGTTGTTTCATTCAAGTTTGATTATTGCTAAATCTAGGGTTATAATAGGATTTAGACAGGGAAATGTCAAAAATTTGACCCGAATAATTTTCCCTGTTAATATTTGCGAGACACAAATGCTTCGACTAATCATCCACATTCTCTCCAACGCCATCGGCATCTGGGCGGCGGCGCGCCTCGTGCACGGCATCCATTTCCTGGGCAACTGGAAGTGGCTGATTCTGGCCGGAGCGGTGCTGGGGCTCATCAACTTTTTCGTGAAGCCCGTCGTGAAAATAATTTCCCTTCCTCTGATTTGGATCACGCTCGGTCTCTTCACGGTTGTCATCAATGTGTTTTTGTTCAACTTGGTGGCGCATATCGTCCCGGCTCTCGTGATTGACACCTGGACGGCTGCGTTCTGGGCGGTGGTCGTGATAAGCGCCATCAACTTTGTCGTTTCTTCAATCATTCAAGAAAACGAAAATGCCTGAAAACATTCTCATCTGGATTCAAATTGCCGTGGCCGTGCTTCTCACAATCTCAATCCTCCTCCAGAACCGCGGAGCCGGACTTTCCGCGTCTTTCGGCGGAGATTTCGGCGGCTATTATACGAAACGGGGAATGGAAAAATTCCTTTTCAGGGCGTCAGTGGTTCTGGCGGCGATTTTTCTGGGACTGGCGGTGGCGAATATTTATTTGGGATCAAGATGAACAATTTTTTCCAAAAATTTTTCCGGGTTTTGTCTGCAAAGGAGAGAATGACGGTTTTGTCGTTGGCGCTTGTCATCGCGGTTTCATTTGTCGCCACGATTCTGGGAGTCTATTATTCCCTCACGAAGCCGATTCCTGTCGCCGGCGGCGATTATTCCGAAGGGGTTGTCGGCCAGCCGATGTATGTGAACCCGGTGCTTGCCTCGGGAAACGAGGCTGATGCGGACCTCACCCGCCTGATATATTCCGGTCTTTTCAAATACGGGGCTGATGGAAAAATTGTTCCGGACCTTGCGGAAAATTATGAAGTTTCGGGCGACCAGCTCACTTATACCGTGCACCTCAAGCAAGGCATAAAGTGGCAGGACGGGGAGCCCTTTTCCTCCGACGATGTCCTTTATACCATTCAAGCGATTCAAGACCCGGCCTTCAAAAGCCCCTTGCGGCAAAATTGGCAGGGAGTGGGAATGGAGCAAGTCGACGAAAGCACAATCAAGTTTATGCTTCCGGCGCCATATTTCTTTTTTCCGAGCAATCTCACTGCCGGAATCCTTCCCAAGCACGTTTGGGAAACGGTTGCCCCGACAAACTTTTCACTTGCTGAATACAATCTGAAACCGGTCGGCACGGGACCGTACCAATTTTCCGATCTCGAGAAAGATTCAGGGGGGATGATTTTGTCCTACAAACTCACCGCCAGCGACAACTATTATGCCGCCAAGCCCAACATCGGCACAATCACTTTCCAGTTCTATCCGGACGAGGATTCGATGATCGAAGATTTCAACAGCAAGAAAATTTTCGGCGCCGGTTCCATTTCGCCGGAAAAATTGGACGATATCAGAAGCAAACGCAGCACAAACATCATCGCCGCCGGCCTGCCGCGCTATTTTGCCGTGTTCTTCAACCAGCAGAAAAGCAAAGTGCTTGCCGACAAGGAGGTTCGCAAAGCGCTTTCCCTCGCAACAAACCGCCAGGATATTGTGGGAAAAATTTTCGGCGGGCAGGGGCAAGTTATATTTTCGCCGATTCCGGCCGGAACTTTTGGCTCGACGGACGATGTGAAAAAATACAATTTTGATCTGGAGGCGGCCAAGAAGACACTTGAAGACGCCGGATGGAAGGCCGGTTCGGACGGATTCCGCACGAAGAGCGGCACGCCCCTCGAATTCACTCTTGTGACGACCGACTGGCCGCAGCTGGTGGACACGGCCAATATGCTCAAGAGCCAGTGGGAAGCCGTTGGTGCGCGTGTGAACGTCGATTCGGAATCCGTGGGAGACATTCAGCAGAACTTCATCCGTCCGCGCGAATACGAATCTTTTCTTTTCGGGCAGAGCTGGCCGACAAACGAACCCGACCCGTATTCTTTCTGGCAATCTTCGCAGACCAAAGACCCGGGGCTGAATCTTGCGCTTTTTTCCAACCCGGAGGTGGACAAAATTCTTGACAAGCTGCGGAGCGAGGCGGACGAGGAAAAGCGGATTGAACTCTACAAAAATTTTCAGCAGGCTGTGACGGAGGATATTCCGGCGATTTTCCTCTATAGTCCGAACTATCTCTATGCCGTCAACAAAAAAGTGCAGGGCATCAACATCCCGTCGCTTGTGTCGGCCGACGAACGTTTTGCGGATATCGCAAGCTGGTATATGAAGACGAAGAGAATACGGAAATAAATTCATGCAAAACAAAATTGACAAAGAAAATTTATACGAAGTCATAAAAAACATTCCCGACCAATTGACGGCCGGCCTTGACCTTGCCAAAGACGTGAAAGTCGAAGGCCCTTTCAAAGCCGTTGAAATTTCCGGAATGGGCGGGTCGGCGTTGCCGGGAAATCTTTTGAGAATATATTTGAGCCGGCTGTTTCGAAAAAACCCGACATCCAACCTTCGTTTCGGGGTTTTTCAAAACCGGTTCTATAATCTTCCTCACGAGGCATTTGACAATTGTCTGAACGTGATTTCTTCCTATTCCGGAAACACAGAGGAAACAGTCGCGTCGCTTGAAGAGGCGCTGGAAAACAATCTTCCCTGTGTCGGAATCGCGGCCGGTGGAAAAGTTCTGGAACTTTGCGAAAAAAACAATATTCCTTGCGTGAAAATGCCCGGCGGCGTTCAGCCGAGAATGATGACAGCGACCAACTTTGCGGCTGTGTTTCAGGTCCTTGTGAATTCGGGGATGATCGAGGACAAGCGGGTGGAATTTGAAGAAACAGCGGCCAAATTGAACGGGCGTGCATCTGAATTTGAAGAGTTGGGAAAAAAAATTGCCGAAGATGTTGTGGGCAAGACACCAGTGGTCTATGGCTCGACCCGCTTCAAATCGCTGGCGATGATCTGGAAAATTATGTTCAACGAAAATGCCAAGACGCCGGCGTTCTGGAATTTTTTTCCCGAACTCAACCACAACGAGATGGTCGGGTTCACGAAGCAGCAGGGAAAATTTCATTTGGTCGTTTTGCGTGACAATCAGGATCATCCGCGAAATTTGAAAAGAATTGAGGCCACGACAGGGATTTTGAAAAGCCATGGCGTTGATTCGACCATTGTTGATATGCCCGAAGACGGGACGCTTTTTCGGATTTTTGCAACTCTTCAAATCGGCTGCTGGGCGTCATACTATCTCGCGCTCAAATATTCCATAGACCCCACGCCGGTGGAAATGGTCGAAGAATTGAAAGAAAAACTCAAGTCTTGACATTTTTCTTGATTGGGTGTATAATTCAAAAATTGGAGTATCTTCTTCCCAAAAATCGAAAATAAACCTTTATATAAGCCTTTTTTAATTTAATAAATCGCTGGCGGGAGTTTGATTTCCGTTGGTTTGGGGATGTGGTGAAACCCGCCAGAGGCGGGCAGGCTGGCAGACTTATTAATGCCGAAGTGGCGGAACTGGCAGACGCGCTAGCTTCAGGAGCTAGTGGGGGCAACCCCGTGGAGGTTCAAATCCTCTCTTCGGCACCAAAAATTTCTTCATCTAAAAATTAATCAATCAAAGAAATTTTATGATCAAAACTATGAAGCCGGTTCGGCAGCAAACTCTCAAGAAGAGAAAATTTGTCCTGCGAAAGGGAGCCGGCCAAACGAGAAAAGGTGAAAGCGCGTTGCGCATCATTCCGCTTGGCGGCCAAGAGGAGGTCGGGCGGAATATGACGGTGTTCGAGTACGGCGGCGACATCGTGATTTTGGATATGGGAATTCAGTTTCCGGAAGAAGATATGCCCGGAATCGACTATATCGTTCCGAACATCAGCTGGTTCCGCGGCAAAGAAAAGCAAATCCGCGGCGTGATTTTGAGCCACGGGCACCTCGACCACATCGGGGCGGCGCCGATTCTTCTCAAAAAACTCGGCTATCCGCCGGTCATCGGGCGCGACCTCACGCTGGCGCTTGTGAAAAAGAAGCTCGAGGACTATGAAAAAGGTTCGGTGGGGCAACTCAAGACGATGCGGGTGAATTCGGTCCGTGACAAAATCCGGCTCGGGAAATTCGAGGTGAGTTTTTTCGATGTCGAGCACTCCGTGATGGATGCGGTGGGAGTGGTTCTCAAAACTCCGGCCGGAACAGTCATTCATCCGGGAGACTGGACAATCGGCCGCGACCCGGTGGACGGAAAAACCATCAACTATGCGCATCTCTCAAAACTTCCGAGTCCGCGGATTCTGATGCTCGAAAGCCTGGGGTCGATTGAAACCCGCTCTGCGAGGACAAGCGAAAAAGATATGTATCGCAATCTGGAAAAGCTGATTTCAACCGCCAAGGGCCGCGTGATTATCGGAACTTTTTCTTCGCAGATCCGGCGCATCGGGCGCATCATTGAGTATGCCGAACTCATTGGGAAAAAAGTGGCGCTTGACGGCTATAGCATGAAAACGAATATGGAAATCGCAAAAGAACTGGGTTATGTCAAGGCCCACAAGGAAACACTCATTCCGATTTCGAATATTTCGGACTATCCGGACGCGAGAATCGTTGTCATCTGCACGGGGGCGCAGGGAGAGGGGAACGCCGTTCTTTCGCGAATCATCACCGACCAGCATCGCCATGTGAAAATTCGGAAAAACGACACGGTGATTTTCTCGTCATCCGTGATTCCGGGAAACGAAAGGACGATCCAGCGGCTCAAGGACAATCTCTATCGCAAAAGCGACAATGTGATTCACAATGATATAATGGATGTCCACACGAGCGGCCACGCGAACGCGGAGGACATCAAGGATGTTTTGCGTCAGGTGAAACCCGATTTTTTTCTCCCCGTCTATGCCAACCACTATATGCTGAAAGAAGCGGCTCGTCTTGCCCGTGAAGCCGGAGTCAAGAAAGAGAAAACTTTCGTTCTCGACAATGGGGACGCGATTGAGTTTCAGGGCGGAAAGGTCGAATTGAAGCGCAAGGTGGCCGACACGAGCTACGTGATGGTTGACGGCCTGGGTGTGGGCGATATCGGACAGGTGGTTTTGCGCGACCGGCAGGTGCTGGCACGCGACGGGATGTTCACGATTGTGACAATCATCGATTCCAAAACCAAGCGCGTGATAGGCGAACCGCAGGTCACTTCGCGCGGCTTCATATATGTGAAAGAAAACTTTGACTTGGTGAACGCGACGAAGCGGAAAGTGAAAGAAGTGGTGCGGGCCGCGACGACACGGGACGAATCAGTGGACTGGAATTTTGTGAAAGACCAGATCCGCGACACGGTCGGCCAGTTTCTTTTCCAAAAGACCGAACGCCGCCCGATGATTTTGCCGGTGGTGATCGAGGTGTAGAGATCAAGCTTTTTTACTAAGAAGAGCCCCGACGTTGCGTCGGGGCTCTTTACTTTTTTTCAGATGTGCTTTACAATGAGGACTTAGCTGTTTGCTTCCATGAAAAAGTCCCATCTCATCATCAAAGGTGCGCGGGTGAACAATCTCAAAAATGTTGACGTGGAGATTCCGCGCGAAAAAATCGTCGTTGTCACCGGCCTTTCGGGGTCGGGAAAATCGTCGCTCGCTTTTGACACGATTTTTGCCGAGGGGCACCGGCGCTATGTCGAAAACCTTTCCGCGTACGCCCGGCAGTTTTTGGCGTCGGTCAAAAAACCGGAAATCGAAAAAATTGAAAATCTTTCGCCGGTCATCGCCATCGACCAGACGAGCGTGAATCGCTCTCCGCGCTCGACCGTCGGAACGATGACGGAACTCTATGACTGGCTGCGTATTCTTTTCGCCCGATTGGGAAAACCGCATTGCCCGAAATGCGGCCGTGAACTTTCGCAAAAGACGGCGTCCGAAATTGCAGATGAAATACTGGTGAACAAGGGCGACGAAGCCATACAAATCGCGATATTGGCTCCGCCAAAAGATAAAAACAAATCGCCCAAAGAAATCCTTTCGAGTTTCGAGCAGATGGGATATGCGCGGGTGCGGCTGAACGGCAAGATAATTCCGGCTTCGCAGGCGCGGTTTGATGTTGGAAAATTGCCGTCCGGCACAGAAATGGAAGTGGTGATCGATCGCATAAGCCTCGACAAAAAGTTTTCCGACCGTGAGCGGCTGATTGACTCAATTGAAACGGCAATGAAAGCCAGCGGAGGCGAAGTGTTTGTTGCGTGGCCCGAAGAAGACAAAAAATACAATCGTTTCCTCATCTGTTCCGATTGCAACATTTCTATCACGGAAATCACCCCGCGACATTTTTCTTTCAACAATCCCGAAGGAGCGTGTCCGGCGTGCGCGGGACTCGGAACAAAGCTTGAAGTGGACATTGACCAGGTGATTCCCAACAAAAATTTGAGCATCCGTGAGGGAGCAGTGAAGCCGTGGAGTATATCAAGCGTTCGAAATGGGGCTGCTTCAAGACTGGAGCAAGCACTTCAAAAAATATCCAGCGATTTGAAGTTTTCTCTCGACAAGCCGGTGAAAAATCTGGACAAGAAAGTTTTGAATGCGATTTTGTACGGCGCGCAGAATTTTGAAGGCGTTGTCCCGATGCTTGAAAAAAAATACAAAGAGGCCAATTCGGATTTTTCGCGGGGCGAGGCGGAAAAATATATGATTGTGAAGACCTGTCCTGCGTGTGGAGGCCGGCGTTTGAAGAATGAATCGCTGGCGGTGAAAATCGCGGGCGATTCAATTGCCAATTTTTGCGAGACGCCGCTTGACCGGCTGGGCGAAAAAATCGCAACTCTTGAAAATTTGCCGGATATGCCGGCCTATGGAAAAAAACTGGTCGAAGAAATTTTGGCCGAAATAGCGCGTACCGTCGGCAATTTGTGTGAAGCGGGACTCGGATACCTCACGCTCGCGCGGAGCGCCAATTCGCTTTCGGGCGGCGAAGCGCAGAGAGTGCGCCTGGCCGTCCAGATCGGATCCGGCCTCACAGGCATTCTCTATGTTCTCGACGAGCCGTCGGTCGGGCTTCACGAGCGCGATACCGAAAGGCTGGTGGGCGTTTTTCAAAAGCTGCGCGATTCGGGAAACAGCGTGATCGTTGTTGAACACGACGGGCGGATAATGCGCGCGGCTGACTGGATCATTGATATGGGTCCGGGTGCGGGAGAGGACGGCGGGGAAATAATTTTTGCGGGGCCGGCCAAGAAAATGCTTGCGGCCAAAACGGAGACGGCGAAATATCTTGCCGGGAAAAACAAGGTCTTTGTGAAAAAATCACACCGAAAAGGGAGCGGCAAAAAAATCACGGTTGTCGGCGCCGAAGAAAATAATTTGAGAAATATCAATGCGGCGTTTCCGCTCGGAAAACTGACGGTGATCACGGGAGTTTCGGGGTCGGGAAAAAGTTCGCTGGTGAGCGATGTTCTTGGAAAGGCTTTGCGCAGGCATTTTTTTCGCGCGAAAGACATTCCGGGCTCGCACAAGAACATAAAAGGGCTTGAGAATATTTCAAAAGTGATTGAAATCGACCAGTCGCCGATCGGACGCACGCCGCGTTCCAACTCCGCGACATACACCGGGGTTTTTTCACATATCCGGGAAATTTTTGCGGCGCTTCCCGAAGCGCGAAAACTCGCTCTCAATGCAACGCACTTCAGTTTCAATATGAAGGGCGGACGCTGCGAGGTCTGTCAGGGAGAAGGGCAGAAAAAAATTGAAATGCATCTGTTGCCGGACATTTATGTTCCCTGTGAGGCCTGCGGCGGGACGCGTTTCAGCCAGAAAGTTTTGTCGGTTGAATATCAAGGCGCAAACATCGCCGAAGTGCTGGATATGAGCGTCGGCTATGCCTTGCGTTTTTTCCAGAATCACCCGTTGGTGGCGGAAAAACTTGAAACACTGGAACGGGTCGGACTCGGATATTTGAAGCTTGGGCAATCGGCGATGCATCTTTCGGGCGGTGAGGCGCAACGGGTGAAACTTGCGACGGAACTTGCCCGCCGGACGAATGGAAAAGCTCTGTATATCCTGGACGAGCCGACAATTGGTTTGCATTTTGGAGATGTGGCGCGGCTTTTGGCGATTCTTGACGAGCTGGTCGAGAAGGGCAACACGGTTTTGATTGTCGAACACAATCTTGATGTCATTCGCGCCGCCGATTGGGTGATTGAGCTGGGACCGGAAGGCGGAGTTGCGGGAGGCGAGGTTGTTTTTGAGGGAACGCCGAAGGAATTGCAAAAAGCCAGAACTTGGACGGCTAAATATTTGAAAAATTGGCAGTGAACGGCAATAGAAATCTCGAAAAATATATATTGCAAACGATTATTTACTACGACATTCTGAACTTCCCCCTCACCTCCTTCGAGCTCTGGAAATATCTTATCGCGGGAGAAGGTTGTACTTTGGGCGAGATCATCGAAGCGCTTGAAAGCGAGGAATTGAAAGGCAAGGTTGAAGAATTTCGAGGGTTTTATTTCCTGAAAAATCGCAAGGATCTGGTCGCGCGGCGGATTCAAAACGACAAAAATTCGGGTGTGAAATTCGAGATTGCCGAGAAGGCTGCGCGTTGGCTGCGTTTTGTTCCGTTTGTGCGGATGATTGCCGTCACGGGAACGCTCGCGATGAAGAACTGCGAAAAAAACAGCGATGTAGATTTTTTTGTTGTGCTTGAGCGGGGGAGAATTTTCACGGGGAGGCTGCTGGCCACGGCTATGGTGCATTTTTTGGGGAGAAGAAGATATGGAAACAGGATCAAAAACAGAATCTGCCTGAATTATTTTGTCGCGACGGACGGGTTGGAGATTCAGAGGAAAGATCTGTTTGCGGCGAATGAATATAGTTTTGTTTATCCAATTTTTGGATGGGATGTGTTCCAGGAATTTTGCAAAGCGAATTTTGAATGGATCAGGAAATTCAAACCCAATCGGGAGATTCCGGAACTTGAACCGGCGAGATATTTTGTCAAGCACGGCAGAGCCAGCCGCGTTGTCCAAAATTCTCTTGAGGGCTTGATAAATTTGTTTGGAGGCGATAGAATAGAAGCCTGGCTGAAAGCGAAGCAAATCGCGCGAATCAAGCGCAATCCGCTCACGCAAAAGCCCGATGCGTATATTGAATACACCGACCAGAATTTGATATTCCTCCCCGAACCGCAAGGCGGGAGGATCGGAGAGGAGTGGCAAAGAAGGATCAAGTCTTGACAGCAAATTTCATTTTTCTATAATATCAATTGGCAGTCTCACTAGTTGAGTGCTAATTCATAATCAATAAATCAACATATATGGCCAAACAAATCAAATTTGACGAAGACGCGCGCAAACGCGTCAAAAAAGGCATTGACAAAGTCGCCGCGGCGGTGCGGGTGACGCTCGGGCCGAAAGGGCGCAATGTTGTTCTTGACCGCGGGTTTGGATCGCCAATCGTGACGAACGACGGCGTGACGATTGTCAAAGAAATTGACCTTGAAGACAAGTTTGAAAACATCGGCGCGGAGTTCGTGAAGGAAGTGGCGAACAAGACGAACGATGCGGCGGGAGACGGAACGACCACCGCGACGATCCTCACCCAGTCAATCGTCGAGTCGGGCGCAAAATATATCTCGAAAGGCGTGAATGTCATTGAACTCAAAAAATCATTGATGGCGCTCACGGACGAAATCTCAAAAAATTTGATCAAAAGCTCCAGAAAGGTCAAAGGGGAAGCTGTTGAACAGGTGGCGACTATTTCCGCCCAAGACCCGGAAGTCGGAAAGATGATCGCGAGGGTGATCGCGAAGGTCGGAAAAGAAGGCGTGATCACCGTCGAGGAATCCCAGACGTTCGGCCTTGAGGAAGAAGTGGTTGAGGGAATGAAATTCGACAAGGGATATATTTCGCCCTATATGATCACGAGCGCCGAATCGATGGAAGCCGAACTCAAAGACCCGCAAATCTTGATCACGGACAAAAAAATTTCTTCAATTCAGGAAATTCTGCCGCTTTTGGAAAAAATTGCCCAAACCGGAAAGAAGGAAATGGTCATCATTGCCGAAGATGTCGAGGGTGAGGCCCTCACAACGCTGGTCGTGAACAAATTGCGAGGAGTTTTGAATGTTCTCGCGGTGAAAGCGCCCGGATTCGGAGACAGCCGCAAGGCAATGCTCGAAGATATTGCCATTCTCACGGGCGGAACCGTTATTTCCGAAGAACGGGGAATGAAACTTGAAACAACAGAGCTCGATGCGCTTGGAAAAGCGAGCCGGATCGTTTCCACAAAAGACGACACGACCATTGTCGCGGGAAAGGGAAAGAAAAAAGATATCGAAGCCCGCGTCGCCCAGCTGAAAGCGCAGATTGAAAAGGCGACGAGCGATTTTGACAAGGAAAAATTGCAAGAACGGCTCGGAAAATTGTCCGGCGGAGTGGCGGTCATCAAAGTCGGCGCGGCAACCGAAGTTGAACAGAAAGAAAAACAACATCGGGTTGAGGATGCGGTTGAGGCGACCAAAGCCGCGCTCGAGCAGGGGATTGTTCCGGGCGGGGGCATCGCGCTTCTCAATGAATCAGTGAAACTTTCCGAAGACGATATTGCCTCTCAAATCCTTGCTGAGGCCCTTTCGATGCCAGTGAAACAAATTGCTGCCAATGCCGGCCAGTCTCCCGACAGGGTCGTGGCAAAAATCCAGGATCTGCAGAAAGCGTACGACGGGGAGAAAGTGAATCCTGCCGCCAATTGGAATATGGGATACAACGCGGAAGAAAACATGTACGTCGATATGTTCGAAGCGGGCATCATTGACCCGGCAAAAGTCGTGATCAGCGCGCTCACCAATGCCGTCTCGGCCGCCGCTATGCTCCTCACGACCGAGGCGGTGGTGACTGACATTCCGGACAAGAAGGAAAAGGGCGCGGGTATGCCTGACATGAACGCGATGCAGGGGATGATGTAGGTTAGTAGCTAGGGTTTTGAAACAGGGATCGCGAAAAGGCGGTCTCTGTTTTTGTTTGAGCATTTTTCGGATTGGTGTTAATATATAAGCATGAAAAATGGAAAAAATATGAAAAACAGAACCCTATATTTCGGCGATAATTTAGATATTTTGAGGAAATATATTCCGGATGGGAGTTTTGATTTGGTATATCTTGATCCGCCTTTCAATTCCAATCGAAGTTATAATGTGCTTTTCAAGGAAGGGCTGCAGGACAGTCCGGCGCAGGTGCATGCTTTTGAGGATTCCTGGCATTGGACGCGTGAATCAAAACAGGCTTTCGACGAGCTGGTCACAAAGACAAGCCAGAATATTTCCGAGATGATGCAGGCGTTTGAAAAAATCGTCGGCCACAATGATATGCTTGCCTATCTCACTATGATGACGGTGCGCCTGATCGAACTGCACCGCGTTTTGAAAAAGACGGGGAGCTTGTATCTTCACTGCGATCCGACAGCCAGCCATTATCTGAAAATAGTTTTGGATGTGGTTTTCGGTAAAAACAATTTCCGAAACGAGATTGTCTGGAGTTATCGAAAATGGGCGGTATCGGAAAATATGTTTTCTCGCAATCATGATATAATCTTCTTTTATAGCAAAGATATTAATGCATGCAAGTTTAACACATTATTGCAAGAGAGAGCTCCATCTACACTAAAAAGATTTGGTACGAAGAAAATTGTCTCCGGATTTGACGAAGAAGGAAAAAGAATTCCCTCAGCAATATTGAATGAAGACTCGGAAGGAGTGAAAATGAGCGATGTGTGGAATATACCAATTATAGCGCCTTCTTCTTCTGAAAGATTGGGTTATCCGACGCAAAAACCAGAGGCATTGCTCGAAAGAATTATACAGGCTAGCTCTAACGAAGGTGATTGGATTTTGGATCCATTTTGCGGTTGCGGAACGACTATCGCAGTAGCTGAAAAATTTGGAAGAAAGTGGGTTGGAATTGATATTACGAGTCTTGCTGTAAATTTAATAAAATATAGATTGAGAAATCGCCTGGGAATCGGCAGGAAACAAATTTTCACAGACGGGCTGCCGGTGGATCTCGCTGGCGCAAAAGAACTTTTCAAGAAAGATCCGTTTGAATTTGAATATTGGGCGCTGGATTTGGTGAACGCCGTTCCCGCACAAAGCAAAACCAAAGACAAAATGCGTGGTGCGGACAAGGGTATTGACGGCATCATATATTTTCACAAAAATATGGCCAATGGAAACGGGAATGGGAACGGAAAAGGGAAATGGGAATATGGGAAAGCCATTGTTCAGATAAAAGGCGGAAGCGTGCAGAGAAACCATGTCGCGACGCTCAAGGGCGATGTGGAGCGCGAAAAAGCCGAAGCGGGAATATTCATCACGCTGGAAGATCCGACAAAACCGATGATCAGCGAAGCGGTTGACGCCGGCGACTTCACGACGACCCTCACTGGAAAAATTGAATTTCCAAAAATTCAAATCATCACGGTCAAGGA
>Ga0172375_10003333_pt1 | contig 24453 bp, 19 predicted proteins | sample LakKiv1m_FD_114537 | JGI IMG/M metagenome (GOLD analysis project Ga0172375, IMG submission 114537) | Freshwater microbial communities from Kabuno Bay, South-Kivu, Congo - kab_092012_11.1m | ecosystem: Environmental > Aquatic > Freshwater > Lake | place: Democratic Republic of the Congo...
ACAAACGCCGATGCACACCATGTCCTTCCTTCCAGGGAATGAACCCAGTATCTCTCACCGGTTTCGGTGTCAAAGCAGTGCAGGTTGCCGGTGGTGTCGGGGATGTAGAGAAGCCCGTCCGCTATTGCCGGTGTTGCCAGGCTGCGTTCAGCCAGCTGAGAGTCCCAGACTTTCTTTCCGGTTGCGCCGTCGATGCACGACAGGCAGCCGCGTCCGTTGCCGTGGAGAGGACTCTGCCCGATGACCACAAAAATCTTTCCCCTGTAGAAAACCGGAACGCCGATGATTTCGCCGGGACCATCCGGCGTGATTTTGTCCCAGGAGGAATAGGGAAGCGGTTTTCCGTCACGCATCCTGTATCCGGGAGGATTGCAGTCGTACTGCCAGACCTTCTTGAGGATTTGAACGCTGTCGGAAGCCTTTGGCGGTTCAAATGCGTAAAGGATTCCGTCACCACCGCCTAAATAAATCAGTGTTCGTTTGTTTGTTCGTCCGGCAATGGGAGATGACCAGTTACAATGGAACATCCGCTGGCCGATCTTTTCGTCATCCTTTGCCACCAGCCTGCCGGTTTTCCTGTCCAGGGCAATCAGGGTAACGCCAAGCGGTCGTGGAATCTTATCGTGCCTGCTGTCGATCCCGTTCGAAGTGCAGGCATAAATGAGATCATCGACAATCAGAAGCGTGCTTCCGCAGACGTCATGCGGGACAACATCAAGTTCGGGAATAAGATCATATTTCCATATAATGTCGCCATCAGATGGAGAGAGGACCCGGTCGCCGGCATTGGTTATTTCCATATAATCAAGTTCGTTGGTGAAGGGGCCATCGTTGCCGTTTGCCTGGCCGTCACGATCGAGGCACATTATCTCACCACGTCCGGTGATGACATAGACGCGATTGCCGTCCACAACCGGTCCGGAACAGATTCCGCAGCGCCACTGATCGAAGTGGTATGGAGGCTTGACGCCGCCGAAGAAACGCGGACTGGGCATCTGCCAGATCAGTTTGCCGGTGATCCTGTCGGCACATATGAGGACTCCGCCGCCGGTGGACTGGTACCCGGACCGTTCGACGGCGTTGTCGTTTGCGCCGATGAAGATTCGGTCGCGGTCGATTGTGGGGATTGAATACTGGTGCGTGCCAGTCCTGATTTCCCAGAGCGGCTGGATGTTTGCCGGGTCTGAGGGCAGGTTTTTGGCGTCGGAGGCCATGTTTGAATTTGTTGAACCGCCCCAGCGGACAAAAGGCTCTTGTTCTCCGGCCGCCAGGAGTGTCGATGACATTGCGATGACAAATGAAATAGCGGCAATTAACCTTATTGGTGGCCTTTCTAGCGGTTTGTTCTTCATCGGCCCATCTCTGACGGGTGGTCGAACCGCTGTTTCTCACCTGGCAGTTTGTTTACAAGGAGGCCTACGACGAACCTGATGCCATAAACGATATGAGTCAGCATCACGCCGATCCAGACAAGGAGCCAGCTCACCGGGTTAAGGCAGAACGAGGAAAGCAGGGCGACGGCGGCGTACAATAGAACGGCGGAGAAGTAAACAGGGCGAAGCAGTGGAATGAACGTGGAAACAATCGCTCCGGCAATTAGTCCGGCGGCAAAGAGAGATGGGAGCATGTATGACAGCTTCCGGGATGTTTCGGGAAATTTTTTCGCGAAGTAGCCGCGGTGCATGGCGTACCGTCCGATCTGGCGGAGATGCGGGAGAAAAAGGTTTCTCCTGTGATGGAAAACCGCGATGCGCGGATCATAGACGATCCGCATCTGTATTTTCTTCACGATATCGAGGCAGAGGTAAGTGTCTTCGCCGGGCCAGAAGTCGGTGCGAAAGCCGCCCAGTTTTTTCATTATCTCTGCCCGGACGATGAGATTGCAGCTTGGATAGTCATCTACATCCTGAACAAGGCCGGGTTCGTAACGATAGCGGTACGGGCCGGAGACGAGGCGGTTGGCGTAGACGATGCCGCCGAGTTGCGCCATGTAGGGGTCATTTGGAGGCGTGGATGCCGGGCCGCCGACGGCGGCTATTGTTTTGTCCGAGAAGAAGACCACGGCATGTTTCAGCCAGTTTTTCACAGGGAAGGCGTCATCATCGATAAAGGCAATCAATTCTCCGCGGGCATTGTTGACCCCGATGTTGCGTTTTTCGGCGGGACGAATGGGGCCGGTGGGAATTTCTTTCGCATTTGGCGGCCATTTCCGGCCGGAGGCTTCGTCCGGCAAAAGGATGATCTCGTATTTCTCGTAAGACTGGCCAGCGATTTCGTCCAGGCATTCGTCGAGGTAGGAGGTGGCGGATGGATATGCGATGACGATGGAAACGAGAGGGAGGGGGTCCGGCATTCTGGTTTCCGGCATCGATTGATAGAATTTAAGTATCCTTAGCCTGTAGAAGACGGCGAGAGTGTCGATGAGAACCTGTTTGACAGACGAGGCAGAAACCATAGGCCAGGTTGCCTGGATATTCAGGGTTACCGGACATTCGGCGAAGCGGTATCCCTTTTCGTTGGCTATGGCAAGCAGTTCAATATCGAAGGCGAACTGTTTGACCAGCATGCGCGGTATGGCGAATTCCAGCACTTCGCGTTTGAAGAGTTTCATCCCGGTCTGCGTATCCCTGACTGGAAGGTTGACCAGCAGCTTGATGAGCCGGTAATAGACGGCGCTCACCAGTTTCCTGTGCCAGGGGTAGGATTCGATGAAGGAATCGGGATGATGTTTTGAGGCAATCACCATGTCTACGTTTTCTTTCCCGATGGCGTCGAAGAAGAAAGCGACCTGGTGCGGGGGAATATCGAGGTCAGCATCGAGGAAGAGCACGTAACTGCCTTTTGACATCTCGAATCCATGTTTCAGGGCGGCGCCTTTTCCTGAGTTGCGGCGCAGGAACACCGGCTTAACGGCGGGATGTGACGAGGCGATCTTCCCAATTTCGTTTTTTGTATTGTCGCTGCTGCCGTCATCCACGGCTATTATTTCAAACGGGAGTTTACCGGAAAAGAGGTTGTGGACGGCCATGATGTTGCCGGCAATGGATGGGCCGAGGTTGAATGCGGGCATGATGATGCTCAGGGGTCCGTCGCCCAGCAGGCGGCGGGCGCTGTCCCACATCTGATCCGGCAGATTTGTTTTTGATTCCATCGCAGGGGATCCTGTCAGGGAGCGCCTTGGGCTTGCTGTTGGTTCTTCTCAGCTTCTTCGATGAGCATTATCGGGATACCGTTCCTGACAGGGTAAACAAGGCCGCAGGATTTGTTTGTGCATTTGATGGAATCGCATTCGAATATTACCGGATTCTTGCATTTAGGGCAGGCCAGTATTTTCAAGAGTTTGTCATTGATCTGTTCCATAGGATAATTATTACCTCCCTGCATTCAGCGCTGAAGATGAAAGCTTTTTGCTGATATTGCTGTGTTGCGGTTTGACAGGCAAGTATAATTTTTGAGAGTATCGGAATGGTCCTTATAAGGAGTTTCCCGTGTTTTTGATTAAGCATTACTGCGGTTTGTTTGCACCTGTTCTGCTGGTGCTTTTCCTTGTGCCGGGCTGTTCGAATGACGTTGCTTTCCTTGACGGCAAGGACAGGGAGAACATGCTGGTTCGTGACGCTATTTCGAGGAAGAACAACGGTAATATTGACGGGGCGCTTCAGCTTTATTCCGAGGCTCTGGACCGTAATCCCAAGCTTGCCGTTGCGCATCTGGACACGGCCATCATTTTCCATGATTACAAGAAGGATTACCTGCGCGCCATATATCATTATGAGCGGTATCTTGAGCTGAGGCCGAAGGCTGAAAAGAAAGTCATACTGGAGGACAGGATCCGGCTGGCCGGCCTCGCGTATGCGGCGAAGGTGGCTGGTGAAAACACAATGCTTGCCGAGCTTGGGAAGATGTCCAAAGCGATGACTGAGCTTAAAAGGGAAAATGACACCTTGAAAAATACGGTTCAACAGCTTAACTTGCAGCTTGAGCAGGCAAAAAATAAACCGGCCGCCGGCGCGGAAGGCACGGCTGAGCGCAAAAACAGGCTGTCTGTTCCAATAATTGATGATGTGCCGGCCGGCCAGCCGCCGGTTCGCAGGGTACATCATGTTAAGCGCGGAGAGTCGCTTACCAGCATTGCTGCTGAGTATTACAGGGATGCGCGGAAGGCTGACGATGTTTTCAAGGCGAATCGTGACAAGCTTGACAGCCCGCGTGACCTTAAGGAGGGGCAAACGCTGGTGATTCCGTAGTCGGGATTATTAATGGCTGATGGTGCTGGTATGGAAATGCAAGTGTCCCGGCAATGGCCAGGGCAGTTGATAATGCGGTCTACATGGAGGTTAATATGAGTACAGATTTCTTTGACGATGATCTGCTGAAGAATAAGGAACAGGGCCAGGAGGAAGGTATTGAAGTGGGCGATGTGGGTACGGTACAGCCTGCGCTTGGCGCCACGCTTGGCAAGATGGCGCGGAAGAAGGAGCAGATGTCTTCCCAGGCGGCCAATGCGCTGCAGGAGATTGAGCGCCTCAGGCTGCGGCAGGAAGAGCTTGAGCGTGAAAAGAGCGCGCTTGAAGAACTCAACAGGAAACAGGACCAGTATGCGCGTGACAAGATGGACGTTCTTGAGAAGCTCGAGAGAAGCGTTGTTGCCATGGAGCGGGAGGAGTCCCAGGCGGCGAGAATGGTTGAACTTCTTTCCGAATCGCGCGCCCGTTTCAAGAACACTCTTGAAGAGATCAGGATGATCAACGAGGAGGGCTGGGGTGACCACAATTACAACGAGGAGCTCAACCGCGCGATGATAATCATCGAAAATGCGCGGATGGATTACAAGAAAGCGCTGGCCAAGATCGAGGCAGCCAACTGGCATGGCGCGGCTGAGTCGGCTACCAAGGCCATGGAGAACCTGGAATTCGATGGTGGCGGGCAGAAGGATTTCGGTTACTGGGTGAAAGTTGGATTTGCATTTACCCTGCCGATAATGGCAGTGCTGGCTCTGATAGGATTATTCCTCCTCATGCACAAGTAAGTGCGGGGTCATTTATTTATAAACGACAGGTTATAGTGAGATTGTAAAGATGTCTTTGTTCCTTCGTAAGAGTTCGGTTCTGGATCAGCGCATCAAGGACATAAGGAAAGAACTGTCTGATGTTGACGGCAGGTTGAAGAGGCTTGCCAAGGCTGCCAGGCGGGCGGAACAGATGGGCCAGACTGAGCCCTACGTTCCTGCTGACCAGGAATACATTGAACAGGAACCTGCGGAAGCTCCGCAGCAGGAAGTGCGTCCCCCTGAACCTGAAGTCAGACAGCCGATAGTCACCACTTATCCGGAACAGCGGGCGCAGGTTGAAACTGCCGGCAGGAAGCTGGTTGCCGACAGGGACCAGATAACGCGCGACGGCCGGTTTGCTACATACCTGATGAGCCGCGATTTCCACCAGGTGCGGCCATTGCGGTACGAGAGGCACGTGCAGCGCAACAAGGCGATTGCCATGGTAATTGCCGTGCTGCTGATTTTCTGGTGGATGATCATGACCTTTTTCTAAGTCCATTGGACTTGATGTTCCGGATTCCTTTTTTCAGGGTAGATAATGATGGAAAAGAAAACAGCAGATGCCGGCAATATTGACGTTGCGTATGTCGCGCACCTCGCGCGTCTTTACCTGACGGACGAAGAAATAAGAACATTCCAGGGCCAGCTCGATCACGTTGTCGGCTACGTCCACAAGATACGCGAACTCGATCTTACCGGGGTGGAGCCAACATCGCATGCAGTAGAGGTGCGGAATGTTTTCCGTGAAGATACCGTGAAGCCCGGCATGGCCCATGAAAAGGCGATGAACAATGCGCCGGCAGAAGTAAGCGGGCAGTTCCAGGTGCCGAAGATTGTTGAATAGGTTTTTTCATGTCTTCAAACATCAATAACATGACTGTCCACGAGTCGCTCTCGATGATGGAAAAGGGCGAGTGCACGTCCGAACAGCTTGTCAGGGGAATGCTCGACGAGATTCGCGTTCAGGACGGGAAAATCGGCGCCTACCTGTCGGTCCAGGAGGAAGATGCCCTGGGCCAGGCCAGGCTGGCCGACAAGGCCAGGGCAGGCGGACGGAAGGGGCGGCTGACGGGGGTCCCCATAGCGGTAAAGGATGTCCTCAATGTTTCCGGTCAGCCGTGCACATGCGCCTCAAAAATTCTCCAGGGGTATATTTCTCCCTACGATGCAACTCCAATAGCCAGGCTGCGGGCAGAGGGCGCGGTGTTCGTGGGCCGCACAAACATGGATGAATTTGCCATGGGTTCCACAACGGAGAATTCCGGGTTCAAGGTTACGCGGAATCCGCGCAATACAGATTATGTGCCGGGCGGGTCGAGTGGAGGTTCTGCGGCGGCTGTTGCCGGCGGCGAGGCGATTGCGGCGCTTGGCACCGATACTGGTGGATCGATACGCCAGCCCGCGGCGTTTTGCGGCTGTGTCGGGCTCAAACCGACATACGGGCGTGTTTCCAGGTTTGGCCTGACGGCGTTTGCGTCGTCCCTGGACCAGGTTGGCCCGATCACGAAGGATGTGCGGGATGCGGCGCTGCTGCTGGGTGTGATTGCGGGCTGGGACGAGATGGATTCCACCTGCATGAAACTGCCGGTGCCTGATTATTCCGCGGCGCTTGTTCCCGACCTGAAGAAAGTAAGGCTTGGTCTGCCCAGGGAATATTTTGTAAAGGGAATGGACCCTGAAGTTGAAAAAGCTGTGCGGGGCGCGGTTGACAAATGCAGGGAGCTTGGCGCAGAAATAGTCGAGGTGAGCCTGCCGCACACGGAGTACGCGATTGCGGCTTACTATATTATTGCGACGGCGGAAGCTTCGGCGAACCTCGCGCGTTTTGACGGCGTGCGCTATGGCTTCAGGGCCCAGGGCGCGGAAGACCCCATTGACATGTACTGCAAGACGAGGGCGGCGGGTTTTGGCGCGGAAGTCAAGCGAAGGATAATCCTTGGTACCTACGTGTTGAGCAGCGGCTACTATGACGCCTATTATCTGTGGGCACAAAAGGTGCGCACGCTGATCCGGAAGGATTTTGAAGACGCGTTCAAATGCTGTGATGCGCTGCTGACACCGGTGTCCCCGACAGTTGCCTACAAGATCGGTGAGAAAAGCGGTGATCCCCTGCAGATGTATTTGGGCGATATTTTTACCGTAACGGCGAATCTTGCGGGGATTTGCGGGCTTTCGGTGCCGTGTGGGGCCAATTCCAAGGGGTTGCCTGTTGGATTGCAGGTCCTGGGCCCGGCTTTCCGGGAAGAAAATATTTTACGGGTCGGTCATGCATATGAAACGGCCAGGGGTTCCATCAAACAATGAAATACCTGACGACAATCGGGCTTGAGGTCCATGTCCAGCTTAAGACGCGGTCAAAGATGTTCTGCGGCTGCAGCGCTGAATACGGGGCCGACCCGAACACGCATGTCTGTCCGGTCTGCCTAGGGTATCCGGGCGCGATGCCGGTAATGAACAGGGATGCAGTGCGCCTGACGGTTATCACGGGCCTGATGATCGGATCGAAGATCAGCGAGTACAGCAAGTTTGACCGCAAAAGTTATTTCTATCCTGACATGCCGAAGAACTACCAGATTTCGCAGTATGACAAGCCGCTGTGCATAGGCGGTTCGGTGGATATAGAAATCGGCGGAACCATAAAGACAATTGGTGTTACGCGCATTCATCTTGAGGAGGACGTCGGCAAGAACATGCATTTCCAGAGCACCAGCGGGGTGGATTTCAACCGGGCCGGCGTGCCGCTTATGGAGATAGTTTCGGAGCCTGAGATCAGTTCTCCCGAAGAGGCTTTTGCATACCTGCAGGCCCTCAAACAGATACTTCTCTATGCCGGGGTCAGTGACTGTAATCTTGAGGAAGGGAATGTGCGCTGTGATGTGAACTGCAGTGTCAGGCCCGAGGGGCAGAAGGAACTGGGTGTCAAGGCGGAGATAAAGAACCTTAACACTTTCAAGGGTGTCCTCAATTCTCTCAAGTATGAAGTGGAACGGCAGGTTGAGACGATCAAGGCCGGAGGAAAGATCCACCAGGAAACGAGGCGATGGGACACTGATGCAGGCGTAACCATAGCGATGAGGTCGAAGGAGTATGCGCATGATTACAGGTATTTCCCGGAGCCGGATCTCCTGCCAGTGGTTCTTTCGTCGGAGCAGGTGGCGGAATGGAAGAGCGGCCTTCCGGAGCTGCCGCGCGACAGACGTGGGCGATTCGTGAAGGAATACGGTATCCCCGAATACGATGCGGCGGTTTTGACGGCGGAGATGGACGTTGCCGGGTATTTTGAGCAGGCTGCGCGGCTTTCGTCGAACCCGAAGTTGGTGTCCAACTGGATAATGACAGAGATGATGCGGCTGTTGTCAGAGAAGGGCATGGCAATAAAGGATGTTGCTGTTACTCCGGCGGCTTTGGCCGGGCTGGTCAAGCTTGTTGATGACAAGGTGATCAATTCTAACAGTGCCAAGCAGGTGTTTGCCGAACTCTTCGAGAAGGGCGGTGACCCGGTGAAGATAGTCGGGAAAAAAGGGCTGGTACAGGTCAGCGATTCGGGTGCCATTGAGAAGTTTGTCGACCAGGCCATTGAGGAAAGTCCCAAATCCGTTGAGGATTATCTTAGAGGGAAAGCAGCCGCGGCCAAGTTCATTGTGGGGCAGGTTATGAAATTGAGCCGTGGGAGGGCAAATCCCCAGCTGGTGGCATCTATACTTGAAGAGAAGTTGAAGGTTGAAAAGCGGAAACGGGGCGTATAGAATCTGTTTCAATTTGGCGGGGATTCCTTTAGGATAAGGTTGGAGGCTTTCATTGACGTCGAACGACACATATGTTCTTCAGATTCTGCGTGAACACGGAATGGTTATGGAAGAACAGGTCAAGAAGGTGCTTGAGACGCCCGGCAATACCGAAGCAAGCGTGGTGGACAAGCTGATAGAATCCGGCGACCTGGTGGAATATGATGTGCTGTCGACCATTGCCGGCCAGTTCGGCATGGAGGTCATGAGTCTGAAGGGCGTGGATATCACGCCCGAGATCCGTGATACCGTGCCGGTCGACATAGCGCGCCGTTATAAAGTGGTTCCGATTTTCAAGACCGGTGATGTCCTTACCGTTGCCCTCAGCGATCCCCTTGATTTTGACACCCTCGATACGCTTAGATATGTGCTGAAGTGCAATGTCGAAGGTGTTGTGGCTCCCCGGGACGAGCTCAAGGTGATGATGGACAAGTATTATGCCGTTGAGTCGACGATGGACGCGATGCTTGACACAATAGGCGACAACACCGTTGATGTTGCCATGACATCCAAGGATGACCTGATCGAGCAGGCGGACACCACGGAGTCTGACGCCCCGATCATCAAGCTGGTTAGCTTGATTATCCTTGAGGCTTTCAGGAACCGCGCATCTGATATTCATCTTGAGCCCATGGAGAAGCGTTTCAAGGTCAGGTACCGTATTGACGGCGTTCTTCACGAGGTGGACAGCCCGCCGAAGCGTCTGCAGGCGGCGATCATCAGCCGTGTCAAGATCATGGCTGGAATGAAGATATCGGAGAAGCGCATTCCACAGGACGGAAGAATCCAGGTAAACATCCTCGGGCGGGAACTGGATCTTCGTGTTTCGAGTGTGCCGGCCAGTCATGGCGAGAGCATAGTAATGCGTATCCTTGACAAACAAAACCTGGCCCTTGGTCTGCCGAAACTGGGATTCTTCTCCGATGACCAGCAGACATTCGAGCGGCTCATCAGTCTGTCTGACGGTATCCTGCTTGTGACAGGTCCCACAGGTTCCGGGAAGACGACGACACTTTACGCGTGCCTTAACCACATTAACCGGCCGGACCGGAAGATCATCACGGTAGAGGACCCTGTTGAGTACCAGTTGTCAGGTATTAACCAGGTGCAGGTGCGGGAGGATATTGGCATGACATTTGTCGCGGCGCTTAGGGCGATCCTGCGCCAGGCGCCCAATATCGTGATGATCGGTGAAATTCGTGACCGTGAGACGGCGAACATTGCTACGGAAGCTTCGCTGACCGGTCATTTGGTTTTCAGCACACTTCATACGAATGATGCGCCGAGTGCGGTCACCCGTCTTCTTGATATTGGTGTCAAGCCGTTCCTTGTCGCTTCTTCGGTCCGTGCCGTCATAGCTCAGCGTCTCATCAGGTGTGTCTGCGACCATTGCAAGGAGCCCTATGAGCCAACAGACGTTGAGTTAAGGCAGCTGGGTGCATTTGGAAAACAGGCATCGGACCTGCATCTTGCCCGGGGGCGGGGATGCAACAAGTGTTCCCTTACAGGCTTTTCCGGTCGAAAAGGGATTTTTGAAATATTCCTCGTTGCTGATGAGATACAGAGAATGATTTTCGAGAAGGTTCCTTCGTCGGAATTAAGAATCCGCGCCAGGGAAATGGGGATGCGCACTCTGCGTGAGGATGGACTGCGCAAGGTGGCGGCGGGCATAACAACGTTAGATGAGGTCCTCAGAGTAACAATGGGAGATCAAGACTAATGAGCGACATTGAAATGAACGACTTGCTGGAGCTGGCTTATGAAGAGGGTGCGTCGGATCTTCATCTTGCAGTTGGAATTCCTCCGACGTTGCGTGTGCATGGCGGCCTGCAGCAGCTTGATGTTCCGGCGCTGACGCCGGAAGACACTGAGCGGTTGATGAAGGCCATTACGTCCCCCGAGCACCAGCAGAAGGTGCGTGAGGGCGGTGGTACTGATTTCGGTTTTGGGTTCGGGGATAAGGCGCGTTTCCGTGTCAGCGTATTAAAGGCCAAGGGTAATGTGGGTATTGTTCTCAGGCAGATACCCAGCACATTGCTTTCCCTCGAGGATATAGGGCTTCCTCCGCAGGTTAAGGAGCTTCTGTTCAAGCCCCGCGGTTTGATCCTTGTCACGGGGCCCACCGGTTCAGGAAAGTCCACGACGCTGGCCAGCATGATTAACATCGTCAATATTGAGCGTGATTGCCACATCATAACGATTGAGGACCCCATTGAGTATTTTCACACCCACAAGAAATCAATCGTTACACAGAGGGAGATAGGTGTTGATGTGCCGTCGTTCAAGGAGGCGCTGCGCAGGGCCCTGCGCCAGGACCCGGACGTGATTCTCGTCGGTGAAATGCGCGACCTGGAAACGATGGAAGCGGCGATAACGGCCGCAGAAACCGGACATCTGGTTTTTGCAACACTGCATACCACCGGTGCGGCGCGTACCGTCGACCGTATCGTGGACGCATTTCCGACGGACCAGCAGGAGCAGATACGGACGCAGCTGGCTTCCGGTATCGTGGGCGTGGTTTCGCAGCTCCTCCTGGTAAGGGCGGACAGGCCGGGGCGTGTTGCGGCGTTTGAGATAATGATTTCGACCCCGGCGATTCAGTCGCTGATACGTGATAACAAGACGTATCGAATAACGTCCGACATCCAGACCGGCGCCAAGTATGGAATGATTACGCTTGATGCGCATCTGATGGCGCTGTTCCAGGCTGGCCAGATCCAATACCAGGACCTGATCACCAAGGCGGCGGATCCGGACTCGATTGTTCAGAAGCTGCAGGAGGCTGCGGGCGCAAAGAAGAAATAGGACTGTATCAGGCAGAAGTCTTCTTCCTGATGGCTTGCCGGAAGGGGAAGAGCTGTGCTGGAAATAGCGGGAAAAGAAATAATTTATGGCTGAAAAAGTTGAATCTCGAGCTTTGATTACTTTGCTGGTTGACCAGGGGCTGGTGACGGCTGAACAGGCTGCCCAGGTCGAGACCGAGAGCAAGGAAGGCAATAAGACGATCCGAAGTCTTATTGTTGAAAAAGGGCTGGTCAAGGAAGATCAGCTCCTGGAAGTCATAGCAACTTATCTCGGTACAACCGTAATCAACCTGCCTGCCGTGGATATTCCCCCGGATGTGGTGCGGTGCCTGCCGGCAAGCGTATCTCGAATGTACAATGTGGTTCCGGTCGAGATGGGCACCAATACTGTTCAGCTTGCGGTATTTGACCTGATCACTCCTGAAGTAATGGATGAGATAATGTTTGTCCTGACGAGTGATGTCACCTTTGTTGTTGCGCGTGAAGAGGATGTGAAGACACGGATTAACCAGTTTTATGGTGATGAAAGCGATGCCGTAAACGACATGCTCTCCACCCTGGAGGCAGAGATAGAATCGGTAGGAGATTCTGTTTCCCTGGCTGAAACCGGTGCTGACGAGAAAGGCATTGAGGAAGCTGCAGGCTCGACGCCTGTGATACGTTTTGTGAACCTGGTCCTGTACCAGGCTGTCAATGACCGTGCATCTGATATCCATTTTGAGCCTTTTGAAAAGGAGTTCAAGATCAGGTACCGTGTTGACGGCGCTCTTTACGAGATGGCCCCGCCGCCAAAGCGGCTGGCCATGCCGATCATCTCAAGAGTAAAGGTTATGTCCGGTTTGAATATTTCCGAGCGCCGTCTTCCGCAGGACGGACGTATTCAAATCCATGTCGGCGGCCGCCAGATAGATCTTCGTGTTTCCACTTTGCCGACGCAGTTCGGCGAAAGCGTCGTGCTCCGCGTCCTTGACAGGAGTGTTGTGTCGCTTGATCTCGAGAACCTGGGGATGCCGGAGGATGTCTTCCAGCTTATCACCCGTGATGTGGAGAAACCGAACGGTATTTTTGTCGTTACCGGTCCGACTGGATCCGGTAAAACCACCACCCTTTATTCGGCGTTGAGGCGCATAAATACTCCGGAAATGAAGATCCTGACTGCAGAGGAGCCGGTGGAATATGACATTGAAGGCATAGTGCAGGTTCCGATCAATGCGGCTGTGGGTAATACTTTTGCAAACATATTGAGGGCATTCCTGCGCCAGGACCCTGATGCGATGATGATCGGTGAGGTTCGTGACCTCGAAACTGCGCAGATTGCCATCCAGGCGTCGCTGACCGGTCATTTGGTGTTCAGTACGCTTCATACGAATGATGCGGCCGGCGCCATCACGCGTCTGATAGATATGGATGTTGAACCGTTTCTGATTTCTTCGACCCTGGAGGCTGTTCTTGGCCAGCGACTTGTTCGTGTTATCTGCGACCAGTGCAAGACGCCGTATAAGCCGGACCAGGCTGTAATGCAGTCTCTGGGGGTTACAGAGAAGGATGTCGAGGACCGCAACTTTTTCTTTGGCTCGGGCTGTCAGCGGTGTAATCAGACCGGGTACAGGGGGCGCAGGGGCATTTACGAGTATCTCAGCGTGACGGAACCTATCAGGCGGCTGATTAATGAACGGAAACCCACTCTGATTATCAGGGACAAGGCAGTGGAAATGGGAATGCGCACTCTTCGCGAGGACGGTGTCCGTAACGTGCTGGATGGTTATACAACTGTTGAGGAAGTGGTCAAGTATACGTGATCTGACGATCCGGCTGATCCAGGAAAGAAGGAAATGGAAAAAGTAGTGATTATCGGAACCGGGCCTGCTGGACTTACGGCTGCTCTTTATACTGCCCGTGCCAGCCTTGCTCCGCTGGTTATAGAAGGAATGCAGCCTGGCGGCCAGCTCACGACGACAACAGATATTGAGAACTTTCCCGGTTTTCCCGCGCCGATCAGCGGACCGGAACTGATGGACAAAATGCGTGAGCAGGCCGCCCGTTTCGGCGCAAGGTATGTCACGGATGAGGTTGTGGCTTCTGATTTCAGCGGCATGCCCCATAAGCTCACATTGTCCGACGGCACAGTGATTAAGTCGCTGGCCGTGGTGGTTGCCACCGGCGCCAGGGCAAGGTACCTTGGTTTGGAGTCGGAGCGCAAGCTGATGGGCCGCGGGGTGTCGGCATGCGCAACCTGCGACGGGTCATTCTACAGGAACATTCCGGTTGCCGTTGTCGGCGGCGGTGATACTGCGATGGAGGAGGCGCAGTACCTTGCAAGGCTGGCGTCGAAAGTAACGCTCATCCACCGCAGGAGCGAATTCAGGGCTTCCAGAATAATGGCGGAGCGTGTGCGGGCCAATCCCAAGGTGGAACTTGTGCTGGATACCGTAATTGACGAAGTGCTGGATGTGAGCAGGAACGAGGTGACCGGGCTTCGTCTCAGGAACGTCACGACCGGTGCGGTTTCCGATTTGAAAATTTCAGGAGTGTTCATGGCTATAGGTCACGAACCGAACACAGGTTTCCTTAAGGGGCAGATCAAAATGGATGAGAACGGATACATCATTACCGGCAATACGCGAACAGACGTGACCGGTGTTTTTGCGGCGGGTGATTGCCAGGACCATGTGTACAGGCAGGCTGTGACGGCGGCCGGTACGGGATGCATGGCGGCACTTGAGGTCACCCGGTACCTGGAGTCAATGGGACAATGAGTGAAGATCGCAGAGAAAGCACTTATTCCGTATACAGGAGACTGATTGCCTACATCAGGCCGTATCGCGGGTATGTGATTATCGGAGTGATAGCCGGAATATTCTGCGGCGGGGCAAATTTCGGGCTGTTAACGGCAATTCCCCAGATAGTCAAACCACTCGAGGGTAAATCTGCAATAGTTTCGACGGAGTCTTCATCCACTTCTGCTGTCGAGAAGCCGGAAAAGAAACCCGGAAAGATGCAGCAATGGGCCGTTGGTCTTGCCGTCAAGTGGAACCTGATCACCAAGGAGAAGGACAGGGTTACCAGGCAGGGACTCATTGTAATTCTCCTGATAGCTCCTCCGCTTATACTGCTGCGTTCCCTGGCCATGTATTTCAATAAATACTGCATACGCTGGGTTGGTGCGAGGGTCGTCAGGGACCTGAGGGATGAACTGTTTAACCGGCTCCAGGGTCAATCGCTGAGATTTTTTGGAAAGAGCGATGTTGGTCAGTTGATCAGTAAATGCACAAACGATGCAACGTCGGTTGAGCAGGTTTTGTCCATGACAGTGGCGGACCTGACAAGGGCTCCTTTTGAGATAGGCGGTGCTTTGGCTTTTGTAATTTTATTTGCCGTTCGGGAGCAGATGCTGGACATGCTTGGTATATGCCTGGTCGTATTTCCTCTCTGTATCGTTCCAATAGCATTACTTGGCCGAAGATTGAAAAGGTACAGCCACACTGCCCTGGGCAGGATTTCCGAGCTTGTTTCCAGGATGCATGAGAATTTCACCGGCATCAGGGTGGTTAAGGCGTTTCACATGGAAGAGAAGGAATACGAGCGGTTCCAGCTTATGAATGCCGGCTATTTCAGGTCTGTGATCAAGGCGCTCAGGGCGGAGTTGCTTATGAGTCCGGCCATGGAGGCTGTTGCCGGATTGCTTGCGCTGGCTTTTGTTGTGCTCTGTTATGTTAAGGAGATCACCATAGACCAGATAATAGCGGTTGGACTTGCTGCAATAATGGCGTATCGCCCTGTAAAGGGCCTGGTACAAATCAACGCAAATCTCCAGCGCGGCGCGGCGGCCCTTGACAGGATATTTGTTGTGATTGATACAGATACTGCGATCAGGGAAGCCGAGAATCCTGTCCGGCCCAACACATTCAAGGACAGGATTGCCTTCGATAATGTAGATTTCTCCTATTCCGGGGCCGGGCCATCGATTGTAAGCGGGATATCATTCGATATTGCGAGGGGTAATGTTGTAGCTCTTGTTGGTGAGACTGGTTCCGGGAAAACGACGCTTGCGAATCTCCTGGCCCGTTTTTATGACCCATTATCAGGCCGGATTACCATGGATGGAGTGGATTTGAAGGAAATAGAAATAGCATCTTTGAGGAAACTCATCGGCGTGGTCACCCAGGAGACAATTATTTTTAATGATACGATAGCCAACAACATTGCCTACGGGACGGACAATGTTACGCGCGAGCAGATCATCGAGGCAGCGAAGAAAGCCAACGCCCATGAGTTCATCGTTGGCAATTCGCAGGGATATGAGCGAATTGCCGGGGAAAAGGGTTTTGTCCTGAGTGGCGGTGAACGCCAGCGCATAGCCATTGCGAGGGCAATCCTCAGGAACCCTCCGATACTCATTCTTGATGAAGCTACAAGCGCCCTTGATACCGTAACGGAGCGGCTGGTCCAGGAGGCAATTTCGCGCGTTATGAAGGACCGCACGGTTTTTGCCATAGCCCACAGGTTGAGTACGGTCAAGAATGCAAATCTCATTTTGGTCATCGACGGCGGAAAGATCATTGAGCGCGGAACGCATGATCAGCTTATGGCTGCCGGCGGTATCTACAGGAAACTCTGTGATATGCAGTTCGGCGTGACCTGATCGCAGAATATTCCTTTCGACCAGTCTAAAGAATCCTTTGCGCTGTGAAAGTGATCTTAATCTGTGTGCCTTTTTCAAAGTCACCGCTTAACGGCACAAGGATGAAATTATCGGTTATGACCGGCTTGAGCTCGGAACCATTCGTTATTGAAATGTCTTTCAGGCGGTGGGGCAGGAATTCAATGACAGGCCGTCCGCCCCAGTTACCTTTAATGTTTGTCTTAATTTCGAAAGTATAAGTCCCGTCTTTTTCCGTTAATTTCTGTGTCCATGAAAGTGAGCGGGTCTGCGACATTCTGGCCTCCCAAGCCGGGTCGCCGTAAAAAGCAACTGTGTCGCGGTCCCATAGAAGCCCGAGTTCGTCGCGTTTCGTGATGTGGTACTGCTGCGCCATCTGGTTGGGCAGGGAAGGGTCGCTTTCGAGGTCAAACTTCTCGAGGTTGATTGCCGCATTCTTCGGAAAACGTGTCTGGAGTTGGTGAACAAGGGCCAGGTTGTTGGCGATGAACGATTCAGCAAAGGTGAACCGGCCTGCCTGGCTGATGAAGTAGTCGCGTACGCCCCATCCGGCATAACCGAAGAAAGTCGAAACAGTGTAACCGGCCATCTGGTATGCGCCGCCGCTATGCATCCATGCCAGCGCCATTGCCTGGCGGTCCGGGATGAGGCCGATGAGACAGTTGCCGCACGGCAGGTAGACTTTCGGGTCAGGCGAATTAATCGCGAATTTCTGTCCCTTCGTATCCAGGCCGAAAAGCTGGCCATCGCGGCAGCGGAGTTGACCGTTGCGGTAGGAGTAGCCGATCTGCCAGTCGCGGAAAGTGGCATGGCCGGAGGTTATAAATATTTCGGGTTTAAATGTGTTGAGCATTTCCACGATGCTTTCCGTGGAGTCATCGGGGCACTTCTGTTTGCCCTGCGCGCCGGGCAGTTTTACAAACTTTGCGCCTTTTTCTCCCTCGCTGAACCAGATTGCCTGTTCGAATGCATCCATGTCGATTCCCGTCCCGCCTCCACCGCGTTTGATGAGCAGCGGTTTTTCGTTCTTCGCAATGCGCAAAGCGTCGGCTGAGTCGTAACCGGTGAGTATTCCCCAGATGACGTCGGTGTATGGATCGTCGTCAAGGGCGCGGGTCATGCGGTGAACGGCCACTACAAACTTGCGGCCTGCCTCTTCCGGCGTGGCGACAAAACAGGCGAACTTTGGAAAGATTTTGGCCAGGTCTGAGCGAGCCTGATCTACGAAACCAGTATAGGTAACAACGCTGGCGTGGTATTTCCGGGTGAGGGTATCCACGACCTGTTTCCACTGCGGGTCTGCCAGCGTTTTTGCGCTGACGACTACAGAATAGTCCTGTGCCGCGATTGCAGTGGTTATGGACAATAAAAAGAGAACAGGAATTACCTTCTTCATTGGTACAGCATTACATAATCGCATTTCTGTGACAAGCCGGGTATTAGTCTCCGGACAAATATCAGCGATAAGCAACGGTTTTTCTTCTTTGACAGAATGCAATGGTAGTAATAAGTGTACTTACATGACCAGAGTTAGAAAGGATAATACGTGAAGCATTATCGTAAAGAACTGTGGTTTGACATAAAGAAGAGGCGCGAGTTCATCAACATAACGCCGCAGGTTGAAGAATGTCTGCGCGAAAGCGGGATCAATGAAGGTCTTCTTCTCTGTAATGCGATGCATATAACCGCGTCGGTTTTCATCAATGACGACGAGAGCGGGCTGCATTCCGACTTTGAGAAGTGGCTCGAGAAGCTGGCCCCCGAGAAGCCGTATTCCCAGTATGCGCATAATGGATTTGAGGATAATGGGGACGCCCATCTCAAGCGAACGATCATGGGGCGGGAAGTCGTGGTTGCGGTCACGGACGGTAAGTTGGACTTTGGGCCGTGGGAGCGGATATTCTACGGGGAGTTTGACGGAAAACGCAGGAAACGGGTGCTGGTAAAGATTGTTGGAGAATAAGCGTTAGGTTGTTAGAAAGGAGCGGCCATGAGTTCAAAGAAGAAAGTGTTAAAGAAGATGAGCGTTGGGGCTGTGACTGTGTTTAAGATCGCGAACCGCAGGGGATACGCTACTATTGCCAGGAACAACCTGACTGAAGGCCGGTCAATACCCCAGGCATATAGCCGTCTTATCAAGGCATGCCGCCGCGCAGGGTATCAATTACCGGAAGACAAGCTTCCGCACAGGCTTTCTAATTTCTAGCTTTCATTTCAGGATTTCGTCTTTTGGCAGGGTTAGGAAGTGGCGGAACTGGCCTGGCGTCATGTTTGTCGCATTCTTGAATGCCTTCGTAAAGTGGCTCTGATCGTAGAATCCGCACCTCATGGCAATTTCGGTAAGTTCAAGTGATGTGGTCGCAAGAAGTTTCTTTGCCTCGGCGGCCCTGACCTCGGCAAGTATCTTCTTGTATGTTTTACCCAGGTTACGGTTGAGATGATGAACAACAGACGAGACGCTAGCGCCGACGCCCCTGGAAACGTCGGTGAGATTGATATCTTCGTGGAAATGCGTTTGAAGCCAGTTGATTGTACGGTCCGTGATTGTGCCTCTCGTGCTGCCTGAGCTATCGGCCTTGCTGAAATATTCCATGACTATTTCTGCCACTTCGTAGCAGCAGTCCTCGGTTGTGCCTGCTTTTTCCAGCTTAGTGACGTTGCGCAACTCGCGGCTGATTTCGCTGGTCCAGTCTGCGCCCTTGAGAATCTCCTGACTTGTCATAACCGACAGGAGAACACGGAGGTGCGCCTTAAGTTTGATAAGGTTCCAGTTGCATATGAGCAGGAGTTTGGCCATGTAATTTGAAATGAACTGTATCGTGGCTTCGCGGTCACTTCGATTGAGCAGGGAGACCAGCTCGTACATGTCGCCTGTTATGTCCGGCGGTTTGGTGGTATCGAGCCGGAGGTCGGCAAATGCGTCGGCGATCTGGCGCTGTTGAATGTATTTCTGGTTCTGTCTTTTAAAGAAAACACTGGAATTGATCCCATTTGAAAATGTGCACTCGAGCGCAAAGGTGCCGAGGCCGCGTAAATCATTTGGTGGAATCTCGCGAAGTGATGGCAGGCGCGATATCAAGTTGTCGAGAAGTGGTTTGCGTATGTGGGACAACCGCTGTATGAGAGTGTCTTTAAGGTCGAGGCTTTCTCCTTCAAAATAGAATCCCCCGAGAGACAAGCCACCCCTGCAGGTTTTTCCAGGGGCGAGGGCGATTGTCATGCACAGCAAACCGGCCCAGCAGCGCTGGAAGCAGGGTTCGCCGAATGATATTGAGTGCATGGCAGCAGTGCAGGTTGTGTAGTGACAAAGTGATGCAGTAGCCGGTTGATCAAGGCAAAGTGCGCAGAAATCGCTGACGCGGGAATTCTGCCTTGATCGCGGATTATCCAAATCGTGATAAACAGCACCCTGACTGGTGAATTCCTCAATGTTTCTGAGCACATTCTTCACTTTATCCTGGAATTCTTCATTATTCATGGTTGCCTGATATTACTACATCTTTGCCAGAATATACAATAACTGATTTCTGGAATATCAGACAATGCTGCCATGAAAACATTAGTAGATACAGAATGTCGCAAGGTTCCAGCCCGGTTCGCTGTAACTGCAAGTTCTGCCAGGCCAAGGCAGCTGCATGCGAATACGCACAGGCTTGATCCGTTGACGATGACTGATTGGCAGATTGCCGAGCAGGCTGAACGCGGGATGAAGACTTTTCGTCAGCTTGGTGCAGATCTTGGACTTGAGGAGCATGAGCTTCTTCCAATGGGAAAAAGCCTGGGTAAAGTTGATTACGCAAGAGTCATGAGCCGTATCGGCAATCGCGTCCCCGGGAAGTATGTGGATGTAACCGCAATCACGCCGACACCGCTGGGAGAAGGCAAGACTACGACGACGATTGGTCTCATGGAGGGGCTTGGCAGGATAGGAAAGAGAGTTACGGGTGCGATTCGTCAGCCGAGCGGGGGGCCGACTTTTAATGTCAAGGGTTCAGCTGCGGGTGGAGGCCTGGCCCAGTGTATTCCGCTGACGCCTTTCTCCATAAGGTTGACCGGTGACATGGATTCGGTGACCAATGCCCATAATCTGGCGATGGTTGCGCTTACTGCCCGCATGCAGCATGAAATCAATTATGATGATGATGCCTTGAAGAAACGGAACCTCCATCGCCATGATATTGACCCTGCCCGCGTGCGCATGAAATGGGCGATGGATTTCTGCGCGCAGTCTCTTCGAAATATCGTCATTGGCCATGGCGGCAAAATGGATGGCTGTAAGATGGATTCTGGTTTCCAGATATCAGCATCCAGCGAAGTGATGGCCATCCTGGCCGTGTCGCGTGATTTGAGGGATTTGCGCAGCCGGATGGCAAAGATTGTTGTTGCGGAAAGCAGGGATGGCCGGGAGATAACGACTGCTGACCTGGGTGTCGACGGCGCCATGACGGCGTGGCTGCTTGATGCGATCAACCCCAATCTTCTGCAGACCATGGAGGGGAATCCCATATTTGTCCATGCCGGGCCTTTTGCGAACATTGCGATCGGCCAGAGTTCAATTATTGCAGATCAACTTGGTACCAGGCTTGGTGAATACCATGTTACTGAGAGCGGGTTTGGAGCGGACATTGGCTTTGAGAAGTTCTGGAACCTGAAGTGCCGGTTGTCGGGCCTTGTGCCCAGTGCAGTGGTGATTGTGGCGACCATCAGGGCGTTGAAGATGCACGGAGGCGGGCCGGCAGTGAAACCAGGGGTCAAGCTGGACGAGGCGTATACAAAAGAGAATCTCGGACTGCTGGAAAAGGGGTGCGAGAATCTTCTGGCGCACATTAATGTAGTCAAGAAGAGCGGTATTTCGCCCGTTGTTTGCATCAACAGTTTTCATACGGATTCGAAATCCGAGTTTGCGCTTGTGAAGAAGATTGCAGCGCAGAATGGTGCGATTGCGGTGGTTTCGGAGCATTGGTTAAAGGGAGGGGAAGGCGCTATCGAGCTTGCGGAAGCGGTCGTTGAGGCTTCAAGCCGCATATCAAATTTCAAATTTCTTTACGAAATGAACCTGCCGTTACGCAAGAGGATCAGGCTCATCGCGACGGAATTGTATGGTGCATCTGATGTTTCCTACTCTGATGTCGCGCTTGAGAAGGCGAAGAAGATCGAGGCTGATCCTCTAGCGTCAAAACTCGGTACCTGTATGGCAAAGACGCATTTGAGCCTTTCGCATGATCCGAGTTTGAAAGGGAGACCGCATGGCTGGGTCTTGCCGGTCAAGGATATTCTGATTTACCGGGGTGCTGGTTTTGTAGTGCCGGTGGCGGGGGACATCAAGCTGATGCCGGGGACGGCATCGCGGCCGGCTTTCATGAATGTTGACGTGGATGTGGATACAGGGAAAGTAAAGGGATTGTTCTGATGGCCTCAATCTCCGGATTCTGGGAATAAGGTGTAATATGGGCAACAGGTTTCAGGAATCTCTAGCTGCTCCAGGCAGAATGTCGGTAACATGGGAACTCATTCCCGGCCGGGGAGCGAGAGAGACGCTGCTTGAGAGTGCCTTGCTGTCTGCTGAAAGGGTGGCAAAGGATGGGCTGATTGATGCCGTGACTTTGACGGACAATCCGGGCGGGAATCCTGCCATGCTTGCCGACTACATTGCGCAGGAGATCCTTAAGATGGGGGTGGAGCCGCTTGTCCATTTTACATGCAAGGACCGTAATCGAAACCAGATAGAAAGTCAGCTCTATGTTCTGGACCGTGTGGGTGTAAGGAATCTGCTGGTCATGACCGGAGACTATCCTGTTTCCGGGTTCCTGGGGAGGCCAGCTCCTGTTTTCGATCTTGATCCCATAAACATTCTGAAGCTTATTGCTGAAATGAATCAGGGCCTTTCATATCCAGGGCCCAAGGGAATGGTAAAGCATGAACCGAGTCATTTCCACGCCGGAGCTGCTGTTTCTCCGTTCAAGGCAACTGAAGCAGAGCAGATGGTGCAGTATTTCAAGTTGAAAAAGAAGATAGCAGCCGGGGCCAGATTTGTTGTAACGCAGCTTGGTTACGACGCCAGGAAATTTCATGAACTCATTCTGTTTATGAGGCAGAATGAGCTGAACGTGCCCGTTGTTGGTAATATCTATATCCTGACTTACGGTGCTGCCAGGCTGATGAATGAGAACAAGGTGCCAGGGTGTGTGGTGCCTGATAAGCTACTGGCTGAATATGAGAAGGAAAAATCCCTTCCGGACAAGGGGCTGGAAGCAAGGCTTTTAAGGGCTTCGCGAATGTATGCTTTCATGAAGGGGATGGGTTTCAAGGGTGTTCATATAGGCGGACATGGGGTCAAATATGAGCATGTTCTGCAGGTTGTCAACAAAGGAGAGGAGTTGAGCAATCGTTGGGAGGAATTCATCCCCGAATTCGATTATCCGCAGCCAGGCGGTTTTTATCTCTATGAAAAAGACAATAAAACAGGTTTGAATACTGACAAACTGGTGGAGTTGAGGGGGCGCCCACTGGATTCAAATGTTGGTTTTGTCTACAGGCTGTCCAGGTTTGTGCACAAGTTGATGTTTGAACCGGGCAGGAATATGTTTGGAATGATGAAGGGCCTTTCATCAAGGGTGAATGGCTCAGTATTTGAGAAGGTTTTCCACCGCGTGGAACATCTGTCGAAGGTTGTGTTGTATGACTGCAGGGATTGTGGCGATTGTGCCTTGATAGATGTTGCGTACAATTGCCCCATGTCGTGTTGTCCAAAATATCAGAGAAATGGGGCCTGTGGGGGCAGTCGTGACGGCTGGTGCGAAGTTCATCCTGGAAAAAGACAATGCGTGTATGTTAAGGCATATGCGCGACTGAAAAATTATGGTGAAGAGAAAGCCCTGGATGGTTCAATTGTGCCGCCCTGTAACTGGGATTACTTCCAGACATCGTCGTGGCTGAATTTCTATCTTGGCCGTGATCATTCGGCTGGCAGGTTTGGTTTGAACAAACCAGGACCTGTTGAAGCGAAGAAGCGATGATGCGGTTTTCCTGTCTGCCGTCTTCGGCCCTGAAGAAGTTTCTTCACTAACTTCCATATAGATGATACGAATCATCCGGTTCTTTTGTCTTGTTATCCGGATGCATCATGGAAACGAAAGATTTCAGTTTTGATTTACCGTCCGAATTAATTGCACAGACACCGCTGGAAGACCGTTCCCTGGCGAAGATGATGATTGTTCACAGGGACAGCGGTACACTTGAACACAGGAACGTCGGGGACATGCCTGATTATCTGAAGGCAGGTGATCTCCTTATTGTGAATGATACAAAGGTGATTCCAGCCAGGACATTCGGGAAGAGAACTGATACTGGCGGCAGGGTTGAGCTGCTGCTGGTGGAGAAGTCGGTGACGGGCGACTTGTCCCAACCTTGCAAGCATATTGAAGTCTGGGATTGTTTCTACAGGGCGTCGGGTCGTCCGCGTGCCGGGCTGACGCTTTTGTGTGCAAACGGGAAACTGGCGGCAGAAGTGTTGTCTGTGCAGGGGAACGGACGGGTTTCCGTGCGGTTATCCGGCGAAAAGCCTGTTTCGGAAATCATGGAGACGGATGGTTTTGTGCCTGTCCCGCCGTATATTCGCAGACCGGAAGAACATTCACCCGAGACAGAAATGGATCGGCATTGGTATCAGACTGTCTATGCCGTTCATCCCGGTGCAGTGGCGGCGCCGACAGCCGGTCTGCATTTTACGCCTGAATTGCTGAAGATTCTCGAAGACATGGGCGTCAAGAGAGCCGCAGTTACTTTACACGTAGGGCCAGGCACATTCAAACCGATAAAGACCGGCATTGTTGAGGATCATGTAATGGAATCAGAACGGTACGAAGTGAGTATTGAGACGGCGGAGATTCTCGGGTTGACCAGGCAGAAAGGCGGCAGGGTAATTGCCGTGGGCAGTACGACGGTCAGGACGCTTGAAACGGTTATGAGTGAACATGGTGCAATAGCGCCGTGTTCCGGGAGGACTTCTTTATTTATCTATCCACCTTATGATTTCAAGGCGGTGGACATGATGCTGACGAACTTTCATTTGCCTGAATCGAGCCTGTTGCTGATGGTTTGCGCCCTGGCAGGGAAAGACCTGATAATGAAAGCTTACGCAGAGGCCATGGC
>Ga0172375_10003336_pt1 | contig 24443 bp, 22 predicted proteins | sample LakKiv1m_FD_114537 | JGI IMG/M metagenome (GOLD analysis project Ga0172375, IMG submission 114537) | Freshwater microbial communities from Kabuno Bay, South-Kivu, Congo - kab_092012_11.1m | ecosystem: Environmental > Aquatic > Freshwater > Lake | place: Democratic Republic of the Congo...
ACTAGCGGTCCACTTGGCTGTGGGCTTAGTCAGGCATGCGGTATGGCTCTTGCTATGCGAATGAACAAAGATAAATTCCGCTGGATTTACGTTGTTATGGGAGATGGCGAGCAAGATGAGGGAAATATTTGGGAAGGCGCAATGCTGGCAAGCAAGTACAAGATTAGTAACATTATTTGCATTAGTGACCGCAATAACATTCAGATTGACGGGCCGACCGAGACTGTAATGCCGTTAGAAGATTTACACGCCAAATGGGAGTCCTTTGGCTGGTACGTTATAGAGGTTGATGGGAACAACATAGAAGCAGTGATTGACGCTTGCGCGATGGCTAAAGCAGTTGTCGAAAAGCCGGTTATGATAATTGCTCATACAGTGCCAGGTAAGGGTGTGGATTTTATGGAATACGACTTTCATTGGCATGGCGTGCCGCCTAACCATGAGGAAGCTATAAAAGCTCTACACGAGCTTCGAACTCTGCAAGGCAAGATTAGGAGCGAGCATGAATGAATCGATTAATATAGAGGATGTAGATTCTGGCAAAATTATTTCTGAACCGATGAAAATTGGATATAGCCGAGGATTAGCTGAAGCCGGCCGAAAAAATGAAAATGTGGTTGCCGTGTCATCTGATGTGGCTGGCTCAACTGGTACGGAAGCTTTTGCAAAAGAATTTCCGGAGCGATTCATTGAAGTTGGCGTGGCCGAGCAAAACCTGGTAACTGTGGGTTCTGGATTAGCGGCAATGGGTAAAATGCCATTTGTAGCGGCTTACGGAGCATTTAGCCCGGGTAGAAATTGGGAGCAAATCAGAACTACCATATGCTTAAACGACAGGCCTGTAAAAATTGTTGGTACGCACGTTGGCTTGTCTGATGCGCCGGACGGCGCCACCCATCAGATGCTTGAGGATATTGCGCTGATGAGAGTATTGCCAAATATGACCGTAATTGCTCCTTGCGATAGTATTGAAGCTGCCAAGGCGACTATTGCTTTAGCAAATTACAACCATCCGGCCTATATGCGGATAGCCCGCGACGATACGCCAATTATAACCACGCCCAAAACGGCGTTTCAGATTGGAAAAGCTTACGTCTGGGCAGAGGGCAAAGATATTACAATTATTTCGACCGGTAGAATGACTTATCACGCCTTGCAAGCGGCCGAGAAATTATACAAAGATGGTATTGACCTAGAAGTAATTCACTGTCCAACTATCAAACCACTGGACGCCGTCACAATTTTACATAGTGTTAAAAAGACAGGTTTAGTTATTACAGCCGAAGAGGCCCAAATTAATGGCGGACTTGGCGGAGTAGTGTCAGAGCTACTGGGCGAAGAACACCCTGTGCCTATAAAGCGAATAGGAATGCGAGACCATTTTGGAGAATCCGGCAGTCCGGAAGAACTATTTGAACATTTTGGATTGACCGCAAACCATATTTGCTTGGCTGCACATGAGATGATAAGCAAATACAAGAAAGAAGAAAAGTAGTGTCATTAACATTAAAACAGACTAGAGAAAATTGCCAAGCTGCTCGCTGGGCTATGCAAAGAGCACGCGAACAACACTTTGCTTTGGGTGCTTTTAACCTTGATAACCAAGATATTTTAAAAGCGGCCGTAAGAGCTGCTAAGTCAAAAAACGCTCCAATCCTTGTGGAAGTTAGCCAGGGCGAAGTAGATTCTATGGGAGTAGATAATGTTCGCGATATGGTAGATAATTATAAGGAAGAATATGGGGTAGAAGTTTATGTTAACTTGGATCATAGCCCTTCGGTTGCCGCGGCAATTGCAGGCATAGAAGCCGGTTTTGAATTTATTCATATTGATATAAGTTTAGCCAGAAAAGAGGCAACGCTGGAAGAAATAATTACCGAAACAAAACAGGTAGTAGAATATGCCAGATTAACAGGTGCGCTTGTAGAAAGTGAACCGCATTATTTTGGCGGCAGTTCAAACCTATATAAAGAAAAAATTGATTATCAAGAAATCAAGAAAACTTTTACCAAGCCGAATGATGCAAAGAGTTTTGTTGATGCCACCGGCATAGATACTTTTGCGGCTGCCATTGGCAACTTACACGGAAAATATCCAGTACCAAAAAAACTCGATCTTGAATTATTAAAAGAAATTAGAAAAACTATAGATTGTAATATTAGCTTGCACGGTGGAAGCGGAACGCCTGGTCATTATTTTGTAAACGCCGTTAAAATAGGCGTTACGAAAATTAACATAAACGCTGACATGAGGGTGATATATCGAAAAACCCTCGAAAAAGTATTAAAAGACAACCCTGGTGAGTACGCGATAGTGAAGCTTATGGACAAAGTGATTGATGCTGTGCAGGCGGTAGTTGAAGAAAAGATTGACGCATTTAACGCCAGCGGAAAAGCGGTAATAAATTAGTTTATATATAAGCGATGTTTTATAATGACATTAAGCAGTAGCAATATAATAATAAAAATGAAACGGATAAGTAATGCCAATTTCACTTCTACAAATGCAGGCAAATTGCCAAAAAGCCAGAACCGCAATGTCTCGGGCTAGGTCCGAACATTTCGCACTTGGTGCCTTTAACCTTGATAACCAGGAAACGCTAATTGCGGTATCCAGAGCTGCTAAGGCTAAAAATGCTCCTGTTTTAGTGGAAATTAGCAAGGGCGAAGTGGATATGTTAGGGCTGGAAAATGTGCGCGATATGGTGGACAATTATCGGGCCGAGTTTGGCATAGAGATGTATATTAACCTTGATCACTCGCCTTCGGTAGAAGACGCCATAAATGGCATCAATGCTGGCTTTGAATTTATTCATATTGACATTTCCCAGGCCAATCATGAGGCGTCGGACAAAGAAATAATTAATTGTACCAAGCAGGTGGTTGAGGCTGCCAAAAAAACCGGCGCACTAGTAGAAAGCGAGCCACATTATTTTGGTGGTAGCTCAAACTTACATACCGAGATGATAGATTACGAGGAAATAAAAAATACATTTTCTACACCAGAAGGCGCTAGGGCATTTGTAACGGCGACTGGCATAGATACTTTCGCGGCGGCAATTGGTAATTTACATGGTCAATATCCGGCGCCAAAGGTGCTTGATTTGGCTTTGCTTGAGCAAATACGCGGTGCAATAGATTGTAATATTAGTTTGCACGGGGGTAGCGGTACGCCTGGCCATTATTTTGTAGATGCCGTAAAAATTGGCGTATCAAAAGTTAATATCAATTCCGATATGCGAGTTGCCTATCGCAAAACATTAGAAAAAGTCTTGGCTGACAACCCGACCGAGTTTGCAGTAATAAAACTTATGGACAAGGTAATTGAGGCGGTACAAGCGGTGGTGGAAAGCAAAATTAATATGTTTAATAGCGCCGGTAAAGCCAGTGTGTAAGTGGCTTGTGCTTAGTTGTTAAAGTATGGCACAATTAATACGATGAATAAAATAGATGTAATTTCGGTTGGCGATGTTGTAACAGATGCATTTATACGGCTGTTTGAAGACAAAGCACACGTTTATGCTAACGAGCAGGGTGATTGGCTGGCTATGCCTTACGGCACAAAAGTTCCGTTTGAACATAGCGAAGTTATTGAAGCGGTTGGAAATGCATCAAATGCCGCAGTTAGCTTCGCGAGGCTAGGATTAAAAAGCGCGTTTATGACTAATGTCGGCGAAGATAAGTACGGCCGTGATATTATTCGGGAACTTCATAAAAACAAAGTTAATACCTGCTTTGTGCGAATTAACGCCGATAAAATTAGTAATTATCACTTTGTACTTTGGTACAAAGAAGAACGCACAATTTTAATTAAACATGAGGAATACGACTACTACTGGCCACACTTACACCCAAAGGAAATTCCTTCGTGGCTTTACTTTAGCTCAATTGCCAAAAATTCGTTGGACTTTCATGATGATTTGGCCGATTGGCTGGAACAACATAGCGATGTAAAACTGGCCTTACAGCCTGGTACGTTTCAGATAGAATTTGGCGCCAAAAGGTTACATCGCTTGTATAAAAGAACCGATATATTATTATTAAACCGTGAAGAGGCCGTTTTGGTCGGTGGTGGCGACCATAAAGATGTAAATAATTTGATAGATCATTTGCACGCGCTGGGGCCAAAAATAGTGGTTATAACAGACGGGCACGATGGCGCTTATGCCAGTGACGGCTCTGTAAGGTTCAAGATGCCGCCGTATCCCGATCCCAAACCGCCGTTTGAGCGAACCGGTGCCGGCGACGCCTTCTCGTCTACCTTTGTGGCGGAAATTATAAAAGGCAACACCATAGAAGGAGCTCTACAGTTTGCGCCGATCAATTCAATGAACGTTGTGCAATACGTTGGCGCTAGAAAGGGACTACTGTCCCACAACGAGCTCGAAGAACTGTTAAAAAAAGCTCCGGCGTGGTACAAACCTACTTCGTTTTAGATTTTTGCTGTTGAAATTCATAATCGCTTAAGCTGTAATTTGCACTACGTAGAATATCAAAACCACTGGCAATCGTTAGAGCCATCTCACCGATTCTCATTGCCCTGATTATTTTAGGATGTTTTTCCCCAATAGGTGATAATTGTAAAAATGTTGTAAAATTAATCCATCCGGTTTTATATTTTCCAAGATCCCGAGCTTTTGCGTCCAACTTTTTTTCTCTAAGTTCGTCTCTCTTTTTTCCTACTAAATAATCTCTAAACCTATTAACAAATGCACTAATTGCGGTAACTGGATCACTATCTTTAATTGCTAAGATTGATTCTGTACTATATGTAATAACCTCATCGGATTCAATATCTAGTTTAGCCCCCTTTGCAGTAGGACCGTCAGGCTGGCGACGAGCTATCCATCCGTCAACTTTATCAGCCATAGCCACACCGGCAAAACCTAGTGCTCTGTACCAAGAATGTGTTTCTACATCAGATGATACTGCTAAATTACCGACAATTGCTCCTGCCATAGCGACTCTTGCATAGGTCACTGTTTCTGCAGATTTTCTATATACCTCTACCGGTAATTTCATAAAAGAAATGATACTTACATACTGTCAAATATGCAAGCGTTAGCTTTGTTTACCGATCTGGATAATGTTATGCTTATGTTAATATGAACAAAGCTTATTATGAGTAGAGTGCTATCTAATTTATTGGGCGCAAAAGAGCCATCCTTTACTATGACGCTTCGCAGTCTTGAAGCAGCTAGCGGTGCACCGGCGGTTGATATTCGACTGAGTAGTGATATTTCAAGTAAAATCACCAAAAAAATTCGTGAGCTAGGACTAAGTTCAAAAGATGTAAATGGCAAAGAACTGTATTATAGCTTGCAGAAACTAATACAAAAGCACGATAAGTTTATAGTAAAAGCAATTGGCGGGACTGACCCTTCGGATGTGCAAGATTTGTTGCCAAAAATAGTTGCTACAATAGAAAAACTTCCCCTGCAAAAGAACTGCTGGGCGATAAAACATAGCGTGGCAAAACGTTTGCTTAAAAATCTGCCTCCCAAAAAAATAATGAATCAGCTTGGCTATAAATCAATAGATTCTATGTTAAAGCGGGAGAACATTAACGAATTACTTGGCGCGCTTCGTTTTGCTGAATCGCCAACTTGGCTAAAAAAATTTATTAGCACTTACAAAAAACTAGCGCCAAGTGATTTTGAGTCCCGTCAGATATGTATTATTTGTTTATCAAATAGGCGTTGGAGTGAGCTGTCTAAAGAATATGTATATAAAACGCACTACAATATAACTCACTTAAAGGAGATGGGTGTGATTGCTGTATTGCCGTTGCCATTAGACAGATTAAGAGGTATTTGCATAACATTGTTGTCGCTCATATTGCACTACATTAATGAAATACGTTTATACAGCGCATATTTTAAATTGCAACAAGTTAAGCCAAACTTTGGTGATATTATTACAAAAACTTTGATGGAAGATTGCAACGAGGCGGTTAAATTAGCTAAACAGCCAATTCACTGGCGGGTGATACAGCGCCACTACGGCTCACTTGATAATAATCGTCTACCTGACGTTTTTGCTCCGCATATCCAAAGCGAGGATTTGGAGTGGCATCAAGTAGAAGATGTTTTATATAGGGTTGAACCGGCCTTAAAGTTTTGGGAAAACTTGGATTTTGTTGGAGTTACTTACGACGGCTGGCCGGTTTCTTTTAATTTAATTGATAACGCTATTTGTTATACTAATAATCTGCCGTATGGCAAACAAAGTGTAGCTCGGCTAAGAAATTGCCTTAAAGATGAGTTGTATAAACGCTATCTTGAACAAGATATGCTAAAACAACAGGTAATAGATCAGCTTGATATGGAGATAGAAGAAATACCAGAAATAACAGAAATTCAAGCTATTGGGCCGGAAGGGATTTTATAAAATGTATCAAATTTGCGTATCTGGTTCAGCCAAAGGTTCCGCATCAGAAAGAGGCAAACGGCTCGGCGACGAAATAGGCGAGATTATTGCCAAGAGCGGGCATGCTCTCTTGACTGGAGCAACCACCGGGATTCCTTACAGTGCAGCCAAGGCATACAAAAAAGCCGGCGGTTTAATGAGCCTAGGCATCAGCCCAGCTGCCAGTAAAATTGAACATATTATGAAGTATCATTTGCCAACCAGACCTTTTGACGTGATTTTATACAGCGGATTGCATTATGTTGGGAGAGATGAACTACTAATTAATTCTAGCGATGGTGTGATAAGCATTGGCGGTAGACTGGGTACATTGCACGAAGCTACAATCGCAATAGAGACTACAACGCCGATTGCTTTTTTGGACGGTGCCGGTGGTACTGGCAGTTATATCAAGGACATCATCAAAACATCTGGCGAAAAGGTAGAAAGTGTGCTTTATGGAGATAACCCTAAAGAATTGTTTGATCGGCTGATTGCAGTTATTGACAAAGAACATAAGGGATACGCGAATCTCTACGAACAGTAGGCGCTCGGTCTTTATAGTTGGTAGACAGCGCTTTAGTGCCACTGGCACTGCGCTAGCAAACTGTCTCCAACTACAAAACCTTGCTTGACTAATGGATTAGTCACCTGGGCTGGTACAATTAATGGATGGCTAAATTTAAGTTAAAGAGTAATTATAGGGCAACTGGTGATCAGCCGGCGGCCATTCGAGCTTTGACTGCTGGATTACAAAAAGGTGTAAAAGAGCAAACTCTACTTGGGGTAACCGGCAGCGGCAAAACTTTTACAATGGCAAATGTTATTCAAAATGTCCAGAAGCCAACGCTAGTGCTTAGCCACAACAAAACATTAGGAGCTCAGCTTTATAGCGAATTTAAGCAGTATTTTCCAGACAACGCTGTGCATTATTTTGTGAGCTATTTTGATTATTATCAGCCGGAGGCCTACATTCCACGGAGTGACACCTATATAGAGAAAGACAGCGCCATAAACGAAGAGATTGATCGTTTACGACACGCCGCTACCGATGCTTTGTTGACGCGTCGCGACGTAATAATTGTGGCCAGCGTCAGTTGCATTTATGGCATTGGCTCAGTAGAAGATTACGCTAATCTGTCCGTAAAGATTAAAACTGGCGAACGCCGTGTTAGAGATAAATTACTTCGCCAGCTAACCGACATACAATACCGGCGAAATGATATTACTTTTGAGCGTGGCACATTTAGGGTGCGGGGTGATGTAATAGATATTTTTCCAGCTGGGGAGGAAGTGGCCTACCGCGTGCAACTAGACGCCGATGAGGTAGAAAAAATTACCAAAATTAACCCGCTAACTGGCGAAATTTTGGGTAAAATTGCCGAAATTAGAGTTTTTCCGAGTAGCCACTATGTAACTCCACAGGAAAAGCTAAGACTAGCGTTAGAAAAGATTCGCACCGAGCTAAACGAAAGATCAAATTACTTTAAGAAAAATGGCAAATTGATAGAGCAACAGCGCATAAATCAGCGCACCAAATTTGATCTGGAAATGATGGAAGAAACCGGATTTGTAAAAGGTATAGAAAATTATAGCCGATATCTAACCAATCGCCAGCCCGGCGAGCAACCAGCCACGCTACTTGATTACTTTCCAGATGATTTCCTGATGTTTGTGGACGAATCGCATATGACTGTGCCGCAAGTTCGAGGTATGTATAACGGCGACAGGGCTCGCAAAGAAGTGTTGGTAGAGCACGGTTTTCGCTTGCCCAGCGCGCTGGATAATCGGCCATTGACTTTTACGGAATTTGAAAAACATTTCAATAAGGTAATCTATGCTAGCGCTACGCCGGCTGACTATGAGCTGTCCAGATGTCCTAAACCAATTGAACAGGTTAATCGCCCAACTGGCTTACTGGATCCGCAAATTGAGGTTCGACCGATTGAGGGCCAGATAGATGATTTAATTGCCGAAATTCACACCACCGTGGATAAGCGCCAACGAGTATTGGTAACGACATTGACAAAGCGTATGGCGGAAGATTTAACCGACTATTTGAAAGAATTGAACATCAAAGTTACTTATTTACACAGCGACGTAGAAACATTAGAGCGCACCGATATTTTGCGGGATTTACGGCTGGGCGTGTACGACGTGGTGGTGGGAATAAACCTGTTACGCGAGGGGCTGGACCTTCCCGAAGTTAGTCTAGTGGCAATTTTAGACGCCGATAAAGAGGGCTTTTTAAGGAGCAAGCAGGCGCTAATCCAGACGATTGGGCGGGCTGCCCGCCACATTGACGGCAGAGTTTTGATGTACGCCGATCACACAACCGATAGTATGAAAAACGCAATCAACGAAACCAATCGCCGCCGTAAAATTCAAGAGCAATATAACAAGAGCCACGGTATAACGCCAAAAGGCATTGCCAAGGCGGTAGAGAAAGGTTTGCGGCCAGACTTGCCAGAAGAGGCCAAGAAAGCGAAGCTAGATCTAAAAAAGATTCCAAAAGACGAATACAAAATCCTGATCAAAGATTTAACGTCCCAAATGGAGCTGGCCGCCGCTAATTTAGAGTTTGAAAAAGCTGCCGAACTGCGCGACATTATTACAGATATTAAAAGCAAGTTATAATGAACATACAATTAATTTGCGTTTGAAAACAAATTCTATTAGTATAATTCAACATAAATCATGATAGAAGCTACTGACGGAATTAGGGTTCCTGGAATTACTATGGTAGAGAAAGCCGAATTGTCAAGTATTAAAGAAATATTACGATTAGGCGGAGTTGTTTTAGAAAGTCCCAACGCCCTACACATACGTACACCGAATTATGTGGAATCTAGGGTTGACCATTCTGCAATGGACAGGGTTAGATTGTCTGTTATACGTGCCTATAATGGTGGGTTCGAAGAACCGCTATATGGAGGAAATATTAAGTCGGTAGGATTCGGCGTTCTGACGCCAGATATTGATATGTATTTAGATCTAAAACGTTCCGTATTAAAAAACTACCATCTTAATAACGATCCATTTGCCGAAATGATTATGGAGTATTTTGCTTCTCACGAACAAAGTAAATCAGCCAGAATTACTCCACTGGCTTAATAATAAAAAATAGATAAATTGTAATATGCAGAAGCATTAGTAGGCGACCTTTGTTATAATGTATCAAATGGCAAAATTATCACGCGGGGATATCTTGAAATTGGCGCAGTTGGCGCAACTTGAATTAACAGATGGAGAAATTGACAAGTTTCAAAAAGAATTAAGCGAAATACTGGGTTATGTTGAACAATTGCAAAATGTTAATGTAGAGGGATTACAACCAACCTATCAAGTCACCGGCCTCAAAAATGTTACTCGCAAAGACGAGATTATTGATTATGGGGTAAGCCAAGCTGAGCTACTAAAAAACGTACCTACTTTGGAGAATAAGCAGATAAAAGTCAGGCGAGTTTTATGATTAAAGCTATTTACCATTTACCATTAATAGATGAAATAAGGATAATGTATGGAGAACGGATAACAGAGAATGGTTGCCATCATGAATAAGTGGCAAGCAATTACCGTTATTGCAAATGATGTACAAGCTGGCAAAACATCGGCGCGCGATCTGGTTGAGCAATCGCTAGCAATAATAGATGCTAAAAAGGACTACAAAGCGCTTATCGCTATATGCAGAGAACGTGCATTGGAACGTGCAAAAGATATTGATGACCGCATCAAAAACAACCAAAAGATTGGGCGATTGGCAGGCATACCATTTATTGCAAAAGATAATTTTTTAGCTTTTGGCGCTAAGACAACGGCGGCTAGTAATATATTGAAAAATTTTGAGGCACCGTACCAAGCCACAGCAATTGAACGGCTAGAAGCCGAAGGTGCCATCTGTGTTGCAAAAGCCAATATGGATGCCTTTGCCCACGGCTCAAGCACCGAAAATAGCGACTTTTTTACAACACTTAATCCAAATGACAAAACTAGGGTGCCCGGTGGGTCATCGGGCGGTTCGGCTACTGCGGTAATTCTGGATATGGTGCCTTTTGCTCTCGGAACAGATACCGGCGGGTCAATTCGCTTGCCAGCAAGTTTTTGCGGAGCCGTTGGCTATAAACCAACCTATGGGCTAGTATCGCGCTCCGGTGTAATAGCTATGGCGAGTTCTACAGATGTAGTTGGGCCACTAGCGCGAACTGTTGCAGACGTAGCTTTAATATTAGACGTTATGTCGGGCCGCGACCCGCTAGACTCAACATCCGTAGAAAAAGATGCCAAAGGTTATCAACTACAAACCGCAAACTACAAACCACAAACTGCTATAATCGGTGTCGTCAAAGAATATATGGACAAAAACGTGGACAATGGCGTAAAGGAGCAAATAAATTATGCAATTGATAAGCTAGCCAAAACTGGCGCCAAAATTAAAGAGATAAGTTTGCCGTCATTACCACTCGCGCTAGCTGCCTACTATATAATTTGTCCAGCCGAAATAAGCAGTAACCTGAATCGCTATGACGGGCAACGCTTTGGCTTTAGCTACAAAAATGCCACAAATCTAGATGACAGCTATAAAAAATCTCGCTCAATTGGTTTTGGTGCAGAAGCCAAACGTCGAATAATGATTGGAACATATGTGCTTAGTAGTGGCTACTATGATGCTTATTACAAAAAGGCCCAAACGGTACGTACCAAATTAATCCATGAATTTAACAAGGTTTTTGAAGAGGTAGACTTTCTAATCGGTCCAACGGCACCAACTACGGCCTTCAAAATTGGTGAAAATTCAAAACAACCCCTCAAAATGTATTTGACTGATATTATGACTGTTGCATCCAACCTAGCTGGCATACCAGCCATATCAATACCGGCTGGAACAAACCAAAAATTGCCAATTGGTTTACAAATTATGGCACCCCAAAAACACGATAAGCAACTGCTTGAACTAGCTAATGTGGCGGAGGGCCTATTAAAATGAATTATCAATTTATGATGATTATCAGTGCGGTATTTTTGGGACTTGTGATTGTTGTTTTGGTCGTGATAATAATCAAAAAAAAGCGATTATCGCCCAAAAAATTTAAGCAGAAATGGATAGACTTACAGAAATACTGCGCCAGTCAGGAAACATGGCCACTAGTAGTTATTGCGGCAGATAAATTATTAGACGAAGCGCTCAAGAAGAAACGCTTAAAAGGCAAATCAATGGGCGAGCGATTAGTAGACGCACAAAGGCAAATAGCTGATAATGATCGAGTCTGGTTTGCTCATAATTTGGCAAAAAAACTTACCAGCGATGCCAGCATTAAACTGCGAGAAGCAGACGTAAAGAAATCATTGATTGGTATCAGACAAGCTCTAAAAAATCTGGGGGCTTTAGATGAAAAATAAGAAATATAAGCCGTCAATTGGAATAGAATGCCATGTTCAGCTAAAAACTTTTACTAAACTGTTTGCTGGAGTTGGCAACGACGCCCGTGGTGCAATACCGAATACCTTGATTAGCCATATCTGTCTGGGTATGCCTGGGGCTTTGCCGGTGCTAAACGAACGAGCAATAGAACTAGCGTCAAGGGCAGCGTTTGCACTAAATACTCGGCCCGAACGTTTTAGTAAGTTTGACCGCAAACACTACTTTTATCCGGACTTACCTAAGGGCTATCAAATAACTCAATACGAAGACCCAATTATCGGTAAAGGATATGTTGAAGTTGAGGTTTCTGGTAAAACTAGAAAAATTGGCATAACGCGGGCCCATTTAGAAGAGGATGCCGGAAAAAACAGTCATCCGGCTGGTAGAGATTACAGTTTAGTTGATCTAAATCGGGCCGGTACTCCACTGTTGGAGATTGTGTCAAAGCCGGATATGCATTCGGCCGAAGAGGCCAAGGCCTATGCCCGTGAATTATATCTTTTAGTGCAATATGCCGGCGTGTCAGATGCCGATTTATATCATGGTAATATGCGTTTTGACGTCAATGTATCCGTTAGTAAAACCAGCCAGCTAGGCACACGGACTGAAACAAAAAACCTTAACTCCTTTAAAAGTGTAGAAAAAGCTGTGGAATACGAAATAAAAAGGCAAATAGAAGAGCTTGAAAGAGGCCGAAAAGTGTTCCAGGAAACTCGCGGTTGGAACGAGGCCAAACAAAAAACAATTAGCCAACGTGGCAAAGAAGAGTCACACGATTACCGCTATATGCCGGAACCGGACTTACCGCCAGTAGAGCTTAGCAAGGACTATATTGATAAAATTGAAGCCGAAATGCCTGTCCTGCCAAAAGAATGGCGACGCCGACTAGCAAAGCTTGGACTAAACAAGAGCTACACCGATATGCTTTTGGAGGCCGAAGTAGAAAACGAGAAGTTTAGCTATTTGCCTATGATAGAAGAAGCGCTGACTGACCCGGAATATGCCAAACAATTAGCAAACTGGTTTGTAAATGTAGAGATTCCAATGCGCCGAGACCACTCAGCTGATGATTCTATTAAAGATACGATCCGGTTTGAAATATATCAAGGCATCTATCAGCTAGCTAAAGCAAATAAACTAAGCTCAACCAGCGCCAAAGCATTACTAACTGCGCTTTTTAAAGAAGGTCTAAAACCGGAAAACATCGAAACATATGCCAAAGAACAGGGATACATACAAGTTTCCGACCAAAAAGAAATTGAACAAATTGTAAAAAACGTCATTGCCGACAATCCCAAGGCCGCGGGAGATGTAAAAAACGGCGAGCCAAAAGCGATTGGATTTCTTGTCGGCCAGGTTATGAAAGCCAGCCAAGGCAAAGCTAACCCCACACTAGCCAGTGAACTTATTAAAAGCCAGCTGAAAAAATAATTTATTATCATTCAAACAGTTTTTGCAGAGATCTTTGTCCTACTGCTCTTGCTCTAGATAAAAAACCACGATTTTGAACATTCATTCGGTTGATATTTCGCCACGATTTGGCGATAAAAACCAAAGTACCATGCTTATCACGCTTATCAAAGTCTCCTAAGCATAAATTTGTGTCATTAAAATATAAACCGGCGACATAGTTTGTCCTATCGCAAATGTCAGACCAGGCGATATGGATACCCTTTAGCTGTATTTCTTCTCTGGTAAAATCAAGCGATCGTTTAATAAATTTGCGCCACGGGCCGGCAAAATTAGCTAGATCAGCTCGGCGAATAATCTTTGATTCAATGGTAGGACAATCCTGTGCGGGTTCGGTACCCATAATAGCTAGACCGACTGCTTCTGTTTCGTCTTCGGTCATACCAAGTTTTTGGCAGATATTCATTGCTAAAAAAGCGGAGTATTCCTCTTTTGTTTCATAATTATCACTGCTATCTTCGTAATATCCAGCGTCATGAAACAGAGCTGCGGCAACTAATACGCGGCGATTAACTTCTACCTGGTTGGCTTCACAATAATCAGCTAGCACCATTGACTCGTCTAAAACATCTTTGGCATGCTCAAAATTATGATATGGCAAATCAGCGTATTGCGCCTTGGCTTCAGCAAAAAGTTCGTGAGAAAACTCATCTGTAAGTGTTTGTTCTGGTCTAGAAATACTCATCTGGTAAAACATTGTACATCTTACTTACACTATATAAAAAACAAATGCTACAATATAACTATGTCAAAAACAAAAGTTCGTAAAGCGGTTATAGCGGCGGCTGGGTTTGGAACGCGTTTATTACCGCAAACTAAGGCTATGCCTAAGGAGATGATGCCTCTGGTAGATAAGCCAATTATTCAACATATTGTTGAGGAATTAGTTGATGCCGGCATAGAAGATATTGTCATTGTTACCGGTTATCACAAGCGCTCTATTGAAGATCATTTTGACAATATGAGCGCCGATCTGAGGAGTAATCTTAAACAAAGTGGCAAACTAGAATTATTAGAACAAACAAAAAAAATATCGGACTTGGCAAATTTTGCATATATTCGCCAAAAGGGTCCATACGGAACTGCAACGCCAGTGATGAATGCCGCTCACTTGATTGGCAACGAGCCGTTCATTTACGCATTTGCTGATGATATTGTAATGGCTCGCCCGTCTCGATTTAAGCAAATGATTGCGCTGTATGAAGAGTTTGGCTCAACAATTGTTCCTTGTATTCATATTGAAAACGATGAAGATTATGACCGTTACGGCGTATTGGGTGGACAGTATGTTCGTGATGATGTAATTAAGATGAGCGGTATTATAGAAAAACCTGGGCGAAGTAAGGCACCTTCAAACTTGGCTTGCGCCGGTGGTTATTTGCTTAAGCCAGACGTTTTTTCCTACATAGAAAAAGCAAAATCTAATGTTAAAAAAGATATGGAATTTTATATGACTACATTTGTGCTTCAGCCAATGATTGCCGATGGTAAATCGCTTTATGGTTGTCTAATCAAAAACAGTAAATATTATGATACGGGTAATAAGCTAGAATATCTTAAAACTGTGGTTGAGTTTGGCTTGAAGCACGATGATATCAAAAATGATTTTCAATCATACCTGCGGGATTTAATGCGCTAGACTTGTTGTAATAATCGTTGTCGTATACACTATTCTTGTATGGACGATGCGTTGCAGATTTTGGTAGTAATTATTTCGGTAACTTTAGGCGTATTTTTGGTTGTTAGTATAGTGGCATTGATAAAAATAATTCAGATTCTAAATGATATAAAACGTATTACGGCTAAGGCCGAGCAAATAGCAGATCAGGCAAAAACAGTCGGTAAATTTTTTCAATATTCGTCCGGATCGACGACAATAGTTAGACTAATCTCAAACATCATTCACTCGTTTAATTCTAAAAAGATTAAGAAGTAGGAGAGATGAAGTGAAAGGCCACACAAGAAAAATTGCGCTGGGGGCAGCTATTATTGCTGCGGCAAGTTATGTTGCTGGTATATTAACAGCCCCAAACAGCGGTAAACAAACTAGAAAAAAATTGCGCCAGTCTGCTTTAAATACTAAAACTGAAGCCGAAAAAACCTTAAAAAAAGCCCATACAGAGCTAAGCGATTTAATGGTAAAAGCCAAAATTAAAGCAACAAAGTTCAAAAATACTGCAGACCATGAATTTGCTAGTGCTATCACTAAAGCTCAATTCGCCAAAGAAAAAGCCAGAGATATTTTATCGGCCCTGCACGATGGTGATGCCGATGACAAAGATTTAAAAAATGCCGTCAAAGACGTTAGTAAAGCTATCGTTCACCTCAAATCATATTTAGCTAAACCATCTCCAGCAAAAAAGTCCGGCAAGTAATAAAAGATTTATGTTGTAATAAACGTTTAACTACTCGCCTATGAGAGTAGTATTCTCTACAATATAAAGTGCAATAACGGAGTAATATGCCTAGCAATATATTAAAGGCCAGTGATTTTGTACACCTACATAATCATACCCAGTACAGCTTACTTGACGGGCTAACGAAAGTTCCGGCGCTAATTGCGGCTGTGAAAGAAATGGGTATGAGTGCAGTTGCAATTACCGATCACGGTACTATGTCGGGCGCAATAGAAATCTATAATACAGCCATAGAAAACGACATTAAACCGATAATTGGGATGGAGAGTTATATTGCGCAACGTCATCATACCGACAAAGATCCTCTAAAAGATAAGTCGTCTTTTCACTTGATACTACTTGCTATGAATAATGAGGGTTATCAAAATTTAATGCGCCTAAGTACCGTAGCAAATTTGGACGGCTTTTATTATAGGCCTAGAATAGACCATAATCTTTTAGAAAAATATAACAAGGGATTGATAGTCTTAAGTGGTTGTATTGGCGGCGAGGTAGGCGATGCACTGCGTCAAAACCAATACGATCAGGCAAAGAATATTGCCAAGTGGTATAAGTCTGTTTTTGGCGACCGCTATTATTTGGAAATCCAAGATCATGGACACCCCGATCACAACAGTACGTGGGACGAACAAGTTAAAGTAACTGATCTGACATTTAGGCTTGCAAAAGACCTTGATATAAAATGCGTACTAACCTGTGATGCCCACTATCTTAAACACGTCGATCAAGAAGCCCACGAAATATTACTATGCGTCCAAACCGGTTCATTTTTAGATGACGACGATAGAATGTCGTTAAAGAATCTAGAACTTCACGTAACTAATCCACTAGAAATAATTTCCCGCTGGGGTAAAAAACATCCGGATATAATTACCAACACATCAAACATCGCCAAACGTTGCAATCTAAAGCTTAATATGGGAAAGATATTAATTCCTAAATTTCCTTTACCAAAAGGCGAAAGTGAAAAATCGTATCTGCATAGTCTAGTTTATAGGGGCTTAGTGGAACGCTATGCTAATAATAAGATAGGAAAATCAAAAGCTACTACATTATTACAAGCAAAAAAATTACTGCCCAAAGAAGTTATTGAACGAGTTCAGTACGAGTTGAAGATTGTAGAACAAATGAATTATAATGGCTATTTTTTGATAATTGCCGACTTTATGAACTGGGGTAAAGCTCAGGGGATAGTTTTTGGTCCGGGCAGGGGCAGTGCTGCTGGTTCAATCATTGCCTATGCCCTTAAAATAACCGAACTTGATCCGCTCAAATACAATCTATTATTTGAACGATTTTTAAATCCAGATCGCATTAGTATGCCGGATATAGACATCGACATCCAAGACAATCGCCGCGATGAAGTTATACAATATTGTGTTGAGAAATACGGTGCTGATAGGGTAGCAAATATTGTAACTTTTGGTAGAATGGCGGCACGAAATGCCGTAAGAGATGTGGCCCGCGTTTTGCAAGTGCCTTACGCCGATGCCGATCGGCTGGCGAAAATGATACCTCCGCCAATTCAAGGACGGCATATTCTATTAGCTACCTCACTCAAGGAAAACACGGAACTTAGAAAAGAGTACAAAGAAAACAAGCAATCCAAACAAATTTTTGACTTGGCAGTTCAACTAGAAGGAACAATTCGCTCGCACGGCGTTCACGCAGCAGGAGTGGTAATAGCCCCAGACGATATAGTAAAATACACGCCACTAGAAAAAGCTCAAAAAGGCGTTGTGGCAACCCAATATTCTATGGGCCCGATTGAAGAGCTGGGTCTTCTTAAAATGGATTTTTTGGGTTTATCAAACCTGACAATTATAAAGAATACGCTTCGAATCGTTAGAAAAATCAATAAAAAAGACATTGATATAAATAAAATACCACTTGACGATAAACCAACATACGAACTTTTTCAGCGCGGGGATACAACCGGTGTTTTTCAGCTGGAATCCTCGGGAATGAAGCGCTACTTAAAGGATTTAAAACCGACTTTATTTGAGGACATTGTAGCCATGGTAGCACTATATCGCCCCGGGCCGCTAGGTACCGGACTAACTGATAGCTTTATAAGGCGAAAAAATGGACTGGAAGAAGTTGAATATGCCCATCCGACCATGAAAGCATCGCTGGAAAGCACCTACGGTGTGCTAGTTTACCAAGAACAAGTTATGCAGATAGCGCGCGATATGTGCGGATTTAGTGGTGGTCAGGCAGACACTTTGCGCAAGGCAATAGGCAAGAAAAATCGCACCGTTATGGAGAAAATGAAAAAAGATTTTATACTAGGAGCCGAAAAACATTCCGGCGTTAGCCAAGATTTTATAGAAAAATTTTGGAAAGGACTTGAAGGCTTTGCTGATTATGCCTTCAATAAGTCACACGCCGCTTGTTATGGCATGATATCGTTTCAGACGGCTTATCTAAAAGCTCACTATCCATCGGCATTTATGGCGGCACTGATGACCAGCGATTACGATAACACGGACAGGTTAGCCATTGAAATTAGCGAATGCAAGCGTATGGGCATTGAAGTTTTGCCGCCGGATGTCAATGAATCATTTATAGAATTTGCAGTTGTACCAAATGAATCAAAAATAAGATTTGGAATGGTTGCAATCAAGAATGTCGGCACTAGTGCAGTAGAAGAAATTTTACGGGCTCGCGCAGACAAAGGTAGCTTTACTAATCTTGAGGATTTTTTTACTAGAGTCAATTCTAGTATTGCCAATCGTAAAACAATGGAAAGCTTAATTAAAGCCGGTGCCTTAGACAGGTTCGGAGATCGTGGGGTGTTATTAAATAATCTAGATAATATACTGGCGTTTGCGTCTCGTACGCACAAGAATATGCATAGCGGACAAACAGATCTGTTTGGGTCAGAACATACATATGACGAATCGGTCAGATCAAAGATAACATTATCTAGCGAGGGAACAAGCTATCAGCTCCGCGAGCAATTGCAATGGGAACGAGATCTTTTAGGATTATATTTATCAAAGCATCCTCTTGAACAATTTCAAACCATTTTAAAGGACAAAGCCAGGTCTATTAAAGAAGTCTTAAAGGAACCGGAAGGCAAGACCGTTAAAACTGGTGGCATTATTACTGAAATGCGAGAAATTATAACCAAGAATTCTAAAAAAATGGCCTTTGTTAAACTGGCCGATTTAACCGAAGAGATAGAAATTGTTGTGTTTCCGAATAGCTATGAGAAATCGGCATATATTTGGACAAAAGATAATGTAGTGATTATAAAGGGCAAAATCAGTAAAAGAGGCAGGGCTGGCTCGCCTTCCGACGAGACAAATATTATTGTTAATGACGTAGAAGAAATAAGTTCCGCCAAAGCCGACGCCTATAAAGTGACTAAGAAAAAAGTTTCTAAAAAAACAACTAACACAGTGCCACCACAAGTTACAGACTTGCATCACATAAAAACATTATATATTAGACTGCAAAACAGTGAAGATCAAGATATGTTACTAAAGTTAAAGAATATTATAGACGCGTATAATGGCGAAACGGAAGTTATATTAGTAATTGGCAATAATGGTAGTAGGCAAGTTATTAAATTACCGATAAAAATAGTCGCTAACAAAAAATCTTTATTAGCGCTAAAAACTTTGGTTGGCGACCAGAATGTAAAACTTAAATAATCAAACACTGTTTGGCGTAGTGTATGAAGTGTAACTTTATTTTATAATACCGGCACTTCGGCTGACGACTATGCATAGACCAATAAAGCTAATAAGCGTAATGTCAAATAATAGGTTTCGTTCTAGAAACCGTTCGCCACGCATCAAAACATTATGTATCCTGATGCTGTGCTTCAAAATAATAGCGCCAGCCGAGGCAAAACTCAAGATGGTGACTGCCGACATTACCCAAGGCAATGAACCCTTTGTCAGTGTTTGAAGGCGGGAGATACTTTGCGCTTTTGGTTCAGGTGTCTTATCCGATTGGCTAGTCACTGGCGGAGTTTTTGTAATCGGTTCCTCATTAGTTTTATTGGTTTCTTGAGGCACCGGTGTGTCGGCTTTTGTATTTGTAGAGGCCTTAGTTTGAGGTACGACGACGTTCGTCGGTGGTGTGGCTGGAGCTGGAGGAGCGGGCAAGGGCTGAGAGGTTAGTGGAGCGCCGTACATCGCAACGACAATGGTTTCTGGCCCGCTATTTTGATAATTTTCTGAGTTTGCAAACCCAAACCCTACCTCTGTATAACCGTTATTTAGCACATTTTCTTTATGAGGAGGGCTGTTCATCCAACCGGCAACTGTATCTTCGCTGGTCATAAAACCATATGCCAGGTTTTCACCGGCTAATTTATAGCTATAACCGGCTTGATCAATAAAAACCCAGGGTGGATTGCCGTCTGGTGTATTATGCGACCAGTAATTACGAGCGGCCATATCGTTGGCTTTTGCCTGGGCAGCAGAATCCAATTTTGAGTTTATACTTAATGAGGATACGCCATTTGCGGCACGTTGTTGATTAGTGGATTGCAACAAGGCGTTAGTGCTAATACTAGTGGCGTAAGCCAAAACGCTATGATTTGTACGGTGTTGCCAAAAACCGCTGAACCATAAGCTTAATCCGATAAACGTCAAAAAAGGCAAGTAGGGCAAGTACACTTTTATAAATTTTTTTGACCTTTTTTGGTGTGTGCCGTGTCTTTTATGTTGGATGGTATTGGTTGGTAAAACCATAACAATCATTATATCACGCACCTCACACCAGCCAGCCAGCTTGTCCCGCCAAGGCGGGACAACTCCGCTGGCTTCTTGGCTATTTTGGATTTGTCACTTTACGAGGTGCAGTCACTGTACCACACCGTACAGTTCCTTTGCACTTCGCGGGGGCGCACCCAAACTAGCTCAAGTGTGAAGCACGTGAACTTATTGACTAAAGAGTGTTAGGGATTGAATTTTTTAAAGGCATAGGCGACTATTACGGTGGTAGATAAGGTTAGAAACCAGTGTGGCCAGCTAAAATTTACTTTTGGTTGAACTGGCAATGATATATTATTTTCGGTTTTGGTATCAGTTTGTTTAATGATATTTGAATCAGTAGAAGTGCTACTTGTTTTGGGCTGTGCTGTACTTTGGGCGTTAGATTCATTGATTGGGTGCAAATCTGACAAATTAAAATTTGCGTACTGTGCATAATTATTCCAAGCGGCTAATTGACTAGCATTCAAGCCGCGGCTGTTAACAATATATTGCTGGAGCAAATCAAATGCGATAGCTACGTGTTCATTTATTTCTAAATGACGACTCCCTAGCATTGTTACAACACTATTCTCGCAGTACATAATTGTTGCGGGCGAGAGCTGGATATTTTTTGCCCCAGCATATAGCTGAAGCGACTTACGAGTTAATAAACTTAACGAATCACCCGGGCGAGCGATGTATTCGTAGGAGTTGACTGGTGTCGTACTTGCTTTTTCTGCCATAGTTAGCTTAGACGAATTAAATAAAAAGCCACTAACATTCAAAATAATACTAATACCAATAAACAATAACGTTCTTCTCATAAAACATACATCCACAACTTTATAATACAATAAATTATACAAACAAGTATACTATATGCTGTAAAAGCGTAAGTGGTATAGTGCCATGGCCGAGGCCTGAACGACGTTTAACGACTCCTTTTTACCAAGCATTGGAATCTCTAGTATTTTATCGCACAGTTTTAAGACGGCTTGTTCAATGCCTTCTACTTCTCTACCAACAATTAAAACAATTTTTTCTGGTGGTTTAAATGACGACAGGGGAATTGACCGACTAGCTTGTTCAAGTGCGCACAAAGTATACCCCGCCTTACTAAGCTTTATTAGAACGGTTTTAATATCGTTAGAGTGTTCTATTGGGATTAGCTTTTGTGCACCTAGAGCAGTTTTAAGGATTAAATTATGATTTTTGTTAGCAATATGTGGCAAGCGGTTATCGCCTTTAATAATTGGATAGGGAGTATAGCCAGTTAAAATTACACGTTTAACTGCCATACATTCGGCTGTTCGAAGCAAAGAACCAACGTTATGCGCACTTCTGAGATTGTGAGCGATTACAATTATATCTCGCATAATTATAGTTTAGCGCAACAATGCATTTTTATGACGCTTGTGGTTTAATTAGAGTATGTCCGAAGATGCGCGCCTAGACGAAGAGCAGTCCACTGCTAGACGTGCCCAATTACTGGGTATAAGTTATACCGACACGTCTAAAATATTGAATAAAATACTTTATAAATCAATAATGCCTCTGGCGGATATGTATCAGCTACGGATTATTCCGATTCAATCAGACTCACATAACATATTGTTTGGTATTACTACTACAACTTCACAACAAACAATGGTAAATTTGCGTCAACGTTATGCTGACCAAGAAGTAAAGTTTGCATTAATTTCCGATGTTGGATTTCGTGAATATATGCGGCTCTATAATCCGCCCAAACAAATAGTTTATAAAGATATAAATATTACCAATGCCGGAACGGATGAGCTTATTAAACAAGTCTCAGCCACGCTGGAACAGGTGCGGGCAGACGATATGCTGGCATACTTGGTTAGTCAGGCACATAAACTAAACGCTAGTGATATTCACGTTGAAAATCAGAAGGATTATGTCCGAATTCGTTTTAGAATAGACGGAGTTTTGCACCCGATAGCGCGCATCTCTCATGAAAAAAATCGTATGTTGATCGCCGCGGTGGCGAGTGCCGGTAATGTTTCAACGGCGGCGACTGATGCCCAGCAAGGACACATCATCCAATCATTAACGATGGCTGACGGTAACAAAGTGGACGTAAATCTGCGTGTAGAAACCGTGCCAGCGATTAACGGCATGGATATTGTGCTAAGACTATTTAACTTTGATAGAAGTATGTTTACGCTGGAGCGATTGGGACTATCTGAACAAGAAAACAAAGTTTTACAAAACATTATAAAAAAGCCAAACGGTTTAGTATTAGTAGTTGGGCCGACCGGTTCCGGAAAAACGACTACACTTTACTCTATTCTCAACACCCTGAACAACGAGGAACGCAAAATTATAACCATTGAAGATCCGGTGGAATATCAGTTTGACGGTGTAACTCAGATTGGCGTAACAGACAGTACGGAAGGCGAAGCTAATTTTGCAGGCAAACTTAGGGCGATACTGCGACTTGATCCAGACGTGGTTATGGTAGGCGAGGTTCGCGATATGGATACCGCTAGAACAGCTCTGCAAGCGTCTTTGACGGGGCATTTGGTATTGTCAACTTTCCACGCTGCCTCGGCAGCCGCAGCATTGACGCGCCTCATGGACGTGATTGGTACAAATCCGTTGTTTGTATCGGCTATTCGTTTAATTATGGCCCAAAGATTGGTCAGGAAGCTAGACGACAACCTAAAACAGCCATACAAACCGAACGAGAAAATAATAGCCAGACTAAAAGACATTGTAAGTACCTTGCCGGCAGGAATTGAACGCCACGATGTTGATAATTTACAGTTGTACAAAGCGGGCTCTTCAGAAAAAAATCCGTATGGTTTTAGCGGTCAGCTAGCTATCAGAGAGCAGTTTATGATGACCGGTGAGGTTGATAAATTGCTACGCTCCAGCGGTACAGAAGTTTCGGTAAATGAAATAGAATCGGCTGCAATTAAAAGCGGAATGACGACAATGCTTCAAAACGGGGTCTTAAAGGTTATCGCCGGTCAAACTACCATCGATGAAGTCTTTAGGGTTGTTGGTTAAATTATAACTTTGGCGATGGCGGGGACAAGGCGGTCGTCAAGAACGCTGGGAATAATCTTGTCCGTAGTTGGATTAGGAATCAGACCAGCAATAACCTCAGCCGCGGCAATTTTGTGCTGATCGGTAATTTTTGTAACTCTGTTGTCTAGCGCACCCCTAAAAACTCCTGGAAAAGACAATGCGTTATTGACTTGATTAGGATAATCGCTTCGCCCGGTGGCCACTACGGCTGCCCCGGCTGATTTAGCTTTGTCAGGAGTAATTTCTGGTGCGGGATTAGCCATAGCAAAAATAATTGGCTTTTTTGCCATGCTTTTGACCATATCTTCAGTAACAAGGTTGGCTTTGGATACGCCAATGAAGACATCGGCATCTTTGAAAGCATCTTCTAATGAACCGGTTTTGTTATGAGGATTAGTGATTTCAAGTAATTTCTTCTTCTCATTGTTCAAATCAGTTCTTTCTTTACTTATGATACCTTGGCTGTCTACAGCGATAATGTTTGGTTTGGCATATAAATAAAGCAAATTCATTATGGCAGTTCCAGCTGCTCCAGAGCCAACAATCACAACTTTGCTGTTCTCTAGTTTGCGCTTTGTAACCTTCATAGCGTTGATAAGGCCGGCCAGCACAATAATTGCTGTACCGTGTTGATCGTCGTGCATAACCGGTATGTCTAATGTGGCTTTAAGGCGTTCTTCTACTTCAAAACATACTGGCGCGGCAATGTCTTCCAGATTTATTCCGCCATAGCTTGGCGCTATGGCAGTAACGGCTGCAACAATTTCGTCCGCCGTATGCACATTTAGCACAATTGGCACAGCATCAATGCCAGCAAAGTGCTTGAACAGCATACATTTGTGTTCCATGACTGGCAAGGCACCTAGCGTTCCGATGTTTCCAATCCCTAGTTCGGCCGATCCATCACTAATAACCGCTGTGCTGTTATATAGCGAAGTGTAATCACGGGCTTCCATAG